>ENA-OWPM01000021-OWPM01000021.1-human-gut-metagenome-genome-assembly--contig:-NODE-21-length-207909-cov-5.989334_pt1 | contig 207909 bp, 217 predicted proteins | sample MGYA00248267_ERZ651852 | MGnify/ENA primary metagenome ERZ651852 (study PRJEB26924, sample SAMEA4378228) | human gut metagenome | biome: human gut; feature: human-associated habitat; material: faeces... | reverse complement strand
AGCGAGTAATTCTACGAAATGTTAAGCTATTTTTTCATAACAACCTAACAGAATCACAGTGAACGCACTTTTATACTAAATCAATATTTTTCTGCATATGTCATTTTTAATAAAAGACATAAATTCTAAAATTCTTAAGTTCTTAGATTCTTAACTTCTTAAGTTCTCAAACTCTTAAATTCTTAAATTCTAAAGTTCTTTAATTCTTAAATCAATCTAAAATAGCACTAATATCTTCTTTATGAAATCCATACAAATCATCATCATAGGTAACAATTTTAGAACTATATATTAAAAGAATTAAAGAAAAAGCTGGTCTAGTCAATAATTCATTAAGCACTGAATTTCATCTTTATAGTAAAATATAAATGCTTATTAAACTGACTAGAATACCAGCTTTTTAAATATAATATCAATAATTATCTTACAATAAGTTCTTTTATAAACATATCCTTCTCTTTATTTAAATCCACAAATTCTCCATCAACTAATATTAATGGCTTTGATATATTTTCAGTGTTTATTTGAAGAATCTTTCCCTCTCTACCATTACTTAATATAACATCTTCACCCATGTAATAATTTGCTACATGTTCTAAAAATGTCTTAGCATATGAATAATCAAATTTATTTAAACTGTTCTTTTTAATTTCTTCTAATGTTTCAAATGGTCCCTTTTTTTCTACACCTTTTATATCTGAATTCATAACATCTAGTTCATCTGCAATTGCAATTATTTTAGCAAAAGGATGAATCTTTTCACCTTTTACTCCTAAATATCCTGAACCATCTTCTCTTTCATGATGCATTAATACTCCATAGCTAACGGATTTATCTAAATATGGTATTGCATCTACAGCCTTATATCCTATTTTTGTGTGATCTTTAATTTCTTTATATCTATTTTCTAATAGTATATCAGGCTTACTTTGAAATTTAGAATCTAATTTTATTATCCCAAAATCATGAAGTAGTGCTGTATATATAAGAAGGTTTATTTTAGGTGCATCAAAATCAAGCCATTTTCCAAGCAATGCACTTAAAGCTGCTACATTTACTCCATGTCTATATATACAATCTTCTCCACTACCTTTAAATAGAATATTACTTACAACGATCTCAGTAGATTTAATTTCTTTTTGAATTTTATCTGCAAATTCTCTTAAATCATTATTTATTCTGTAGTCCTTTGTTCTTTTCATTTTCTCAAACATGTTTTCAAGATCTGTACTTACTTCTTTAAATTTTTCTTCAACTCTTTTTAATTCCTCTTCTTTACTACTTCTTCTAAGCACTTCTTCTGGAACAGTAACTTGAATCTTGTCCAAGAAATATGCTCTGTTTAAAACGTTTATAAGATCCTCTGTAACTACAGAGTTCTTTTTTATAAGAAGACCTCCATTTTTAAAAACATCACTTGCAATAATCATTCCAATTTTTAATTCATCGACAGATAAAAATTCTTTTTCGCTCATAAATTCTCCACCCTCTATCAATTTAAAATTATTATAAGACTAATTCCTCTATATATAAATTCTTTTCTTTAGTTAATTCAATAAATTCATTCTTTTTTAATATTAATGGCTTCTCTAGGTTATTAACATTCATCTGTATTATTTTGCATCTTTCTCCACTATTAAGAATTGCTTCTTCTCCCAAATAATAATTGACTATATGCTCTATAAATACTTTAGAATATTCATAATTTAGCTTGCCTAAGCTTTCATTTTTTACAATTTGTAATGCTTCAAATGGCGGCTTCTTTTTCTTATATCCTCTATTTGAATTAATTGCATCAAAAACATCAGCAATTGCAATTATCTTTCCAAATTGGTGGATAGCTTCTCCTTTAAGACTTAATGGATAACCAGATCCATCTTCTCTCTCATGATGCATTACCACTCCGTATAAAACACTCTTATCTAAATAAGATACATCTTTTAACATTTTATACCCTAAAGTTGTATGTGTTTTTATTACTTCGAATTCACTTGTTGTTAAAGCGCCATTTTTTTTAAGTATTTCTTTATCGATTTTTGTTTTTCCAAAATCATGTAATATGGCAGAATATATAAGTCTGTTTATGTCTTTAGGTTCCATACCAATCCATTTGCCTATTAATGCACTTAAGGCTGCAACATTTACACCATGTCTATATATACTATCTTCACCACTACCTTGCAAGACAATATTTTTAATAATCATACTGCTTGGGCGCATCTCATTTTGTATTCTTTCAGAAAACTCTTTTAACTCATTTAAAGTTGAACCAGTTGGATTAGTAATTAACCTAAATGTCCTTTGAAGTCTTGTAGATATCTCTTTAAAATCTTCGTCAATTTTTTCATATTCTTTAATTTTTTTTCTTTCAATTTTATCTTCATTAGTTACCATATCATCATATACTTCAATTCTATCAAGAAATAAAGTTCTTTTTAGCTTTTGTATAGCTGAGTTCGTTATTGCAAAATCCTTTTTTAGTAGTATCTGTCTTCCTTGCTCAACATTTTTTGCTATTACCATTCCAGGTCTTAACTCATTAAAGTTAATTAGCTTAGTTTTCCTCTCCATACTCCCCACACCCATCATCCAATCTATACTCTTTATATTTTTCTTGCTAAATAATTAATGTATTCGTTTTTCATACCTTTACATTAATGTATACTTTATATATATTATTCTATATTTTTCACTTTTTGTCAAAAAAACTTTTCAATTTCTGTAAGCCGACTATTATGATACCTCCTATTACAAAAAACACTAAATTAAATGTTTTTAATGTCATAGGATCCTTTGGTATTTCTAAAGATGTAGGTCCCATAAATACAGCATATATAGAACCTATCATAAGTCCTAATATTAAATAAACTGTTTGAGATCTATACTTCTTTAAAAGAATCCTAACAAATTTTATTATTGAGAATATACCTGTAAGTACACCAAATCCAAAAATCAAAACAACCGGAAGATACTTTAAGTTAAAATGTAATACTTCTTTTACTGCATTAACAACTGGTGCATAAAGACCAAAAATAAGTAGTAATGTAGATCCAGATATTCCTGGAAGCACCATAGCTGATATTGCTATCATGGCACATATAAATATGTATATTGAAAGTCCTAAAGATAAATTATCAATTGAAACCCCTACTCCACCTTTAGCTGGATTAAAGTAAGTTATGCCTGCAACTATTACTATTCCGATTATTGTAAAACTTAAATTAAAATATCTATTCTTTAAAATTTCCTTTTCTTCATTTATTATTATTGGAATTGCAAATATAATGAATCCTATAAATAATGAACTAATATTATAGATATGGGTTGTAAAAACCTTCCCTAAAAATAACATTGCTAAAACAAATCCAACTATCCATCCTATCCCTATCTTAATAAGAAATTTTAATGCCTCAATTTTTTCAGCCTTTTTTCCTGTAATTAGATCATCTAAAGAACCTATAAATTTATCATAAAATCCCAAAATAAAAGCTATAGTTCCTCCCGACACTCCTGGTACACTATCGGCTAGCGCCATACAAAATCCTCTTATAAAGTTTATTAAATACATGTCTTTCTCCTTCTTAATTGATAATTTTTATATACCACTACATTTTAGCATAATAATCATTATAAGTTTACTCTAAATTTGAAATAGTGCTTATAATCCTTCATTAAATAGTATATAAAACTATTATTTAAGATTATAAGCACTACTATTCATAAAAATATGTATAAATAATAAATTAAATATTATTTATGCTAATTTAGTTTATTGGACCAGCTTTTTCATTTCCTGTCTTAGCTTTTCCTTGTATTTCTGTTGGTATATCTTTTACAGAGTTTTTGTGATGATTCATTTTGTGATTACTTTCTGTTCCATGTGCATCACTTGGATCTGGTCTTCGCATACCTGCTTTAGCCATGAAATTCATCTCCTTTTAAATAACCTTCAAATTTAGTATTTAAAAAGAGATTACAAAGTATTCATATAAAATAAATACTTTTGTTAATTTTAAAAATTATTTTTCATTTTCAATCCACTTATTCCATATTTCTAAATCAACACCAACAGTTGCTTCTTTTCCATTTCTAACAACTGGTGTCTTCATTATTTTTTGATTTTTAAGCAAAACTTCAGCTTTCACTTCTGCACTTCTAATATTCCCCAAATTAGATTTTGCATATTCCTTTGCTTTTGTATTTATTAATTCATTTATTCCTACAGCTTTGCATACATTATTAAATTCACCTTTGCTCATTTCTTTTTCATTTAAATCAATAAGTTGATATTTTATTTTTCTTTCTTTGAAAAATCTTTCTGCCTTTTTAGTATCAAAACATTTTTTAGTTCCAAATATCTGTATATTCATTAGTTCTCTCCTATTTGTTAAATTATAATGATAATTATTTTTGTAATATTCTGCCAATACAGAACCATGTCTATTATAGACATAAACATATATAATCTTTAAAATTACTACCCTATAATTATTCCAATTAAAATTATAGATATTATTTCTGTATCTATATATCTAATTATATTTGCTTTCTTCTCTGTCTCAAAATCTCTTTCTAAAATTACTTTTTCATCAGCTTTAACCTTTTTAGAGAATTTTATACCAATAATTATCTCACTAATAATATAAGATATAAGTGGATAAAGTACAATAACTAATACTACAGTTATATATGCTACTTCCATGTTTGATACAAATGCAAAGCATAATGTAAATATGCATAAAACAATAAAAAGTATAGCCATTATAAAAATTTATTTCCTATTTAACATGTTAATTTTATCTTAATCTTTTATCTACGCACTAACTTAATATTCACATGTATTTCCACTAAATCTAGAATTATTATCTATAATTATTATGTTGAATCCTGCTATGGAATTATAATGATATTTAATAAAAATTCTACTCTAAATAAACTTTTTTCAAAAAAGGTACCCAAATCGACTAATATTGATTGTATTATATAGCGACAAGGGGATAAAACGAAATATATTTCGAATAATATTTAATTTAATAATACTTTTTACGCATATATGCTTATAAGATTTTGACTACTATTTTGGGAGGAATAAATATGATAAAAAGAGTAAATAAATTAACAAGCGGATTACTTGCTGCTGCTTCAGTAATTTCATTAGTACCTAGTACAAGCGCTTTTGCAGCAGACTATAAAAGAATTTCTTCAGAGGATGGGACAATCTATAATGCAGTAGCATATAAAGATGGGACATTCTATTTAGATGGAGACATAAATGATAAAGAAGCAACTTACTTCTTAAATAATGGAAAATATAATAAATTAGATGATATTGATACTGGATCTGATCTTGAAATATATGGTGAAAAATACATCAACTTTGAAAATGGTGATTATTTCTTAGATTTATCAAATGGTAAAGTGACTGATGATGATATAGAAGAAGACAATATTGATGATGCTAGTACTGCATTAAGAAGAAAAATAAAAGATGTCGATAGATATGGTGATGACAATAGATTACCTAATTTAGAAGCTCTCCGTGGGCCTAAATTCTCATCTACTTGGTATATGACAAAAGACTATACAACAGACTCAGCCGTTACCTATACAACAAACTCAGCTGTTTCAATATTCACTGATTCAAAAGGTAACTATATTGATGCAGATTATAACCTTGGAAAAATAAAGGTTACAACAAAATCTAATAATACAGAAAAAAATGTTAATATAGAAAACACTAAAGATACTTACGATGCTGTTAATGGAAAAGATGCTATAAAAGCTTCACTTTCTAACACAAAAGTATTAGGACAAGACTCTAGTAATATCTACAGACTTGCTACAATTACTGTAAGTGTTGATGCTAGCAAATCAGCTAACACTAAAATTACAGAAATTTATGGAATGGCTGTTGATAAGAGCGATGCTTTAGTAGTTAATTCTGATGGTACTTCAGTAACATTTAAAGTAATTCAAAAGATTTCTAAAGCTCAAGCTTCTGATGATGTTGATGATGCTAAATATGCAAAGACTGTAAACAACTATGTTCTTGCAAATGATAAAGGTCAAGCTAAATCATTATTAACTGAAGCAGAAGAAGATTTCACAATCTCTAACGGAAAAGTAACAAATTATAAATTAGATGGTAATAATATTGAAGCTGTTACATTAACTTTAAAATCTAAAAATGGATTCTACTATACTGACTTTAGTGATGGCGATGATCAAGATTTAGAAAATGCTGAAGCTTATGATGTAGATGCTAATGGTAATCTATGGGCTTTAAATGGTGGATTTGTTTACAAATATGATAATGATGATTCTTGGGATAAAGTTTATAAAGTAGATGGATCTATGGAAGAAATAACTGTTTACGATGATAACAATCTTGTTGTTTGGAATGAAGATGATGAAGTTTACTCTATAATTTCAGCTAAGAGCAACTCATCTGAAGATGACAATAAAGAAGAAGATAAAAAAGCTGGTTGGGATCAAAACTCTGATGGTACTTGGGTTTACTATAAAAATGATGGAACTAAAGCTACTGGTTGGTTAGATTTAAATGGACAATGGTACTATTTAAATTCTAATGGAACTATGGCAACTGGTTGGGTTCAAGTTGGTGGACAATGGTATTATTTAAATCCAATTTCTGATGGTACTAAAGGTGCTATGAAAACAGGTTGGGTTTTAGATAATGGTCATTGGTATTACTTAAATCCAATTTCCAATGGTTATAGAGGCGCTATGCAAACTGGATGGGTTAATGTTAGTGGTACTTGGTACTATTTAAATCCAATTTCTGATGGTACTAGAGGTGCTATGAAAACAGGATGGATAAATGACAGAGGAACTTGGTACTATCTATATCCAAATGGTGCTATGGCTCATGACACAACTATAAATGGTTACAGATTAGGCTCTAACGGTGCTTGGATAAGATAATTTCTTATATTAAATAATGTTAAGATTAATCTTTAAAATAACCCTACGTTTTAAATTAATCGATTATTAAAATCTATACAATTAATAAATTAACTATTATAAAAAATTACAATTAAACTTTTGTTGATCTTAAATTAAGAAATATAACTTTTCTACCCTATAAAATATAGAACCCCACTCAAGGCTTGAGTGGGGTTTATTTTTTCATGATTAATATTAGTTTTTTATATAATTTATTCTTTCAATTTTCTGGCTTTAATTTTGGATAATGTTTTATCAAACTTATTTATTCATTTTTTCTTTTAAATTTGGTTTATTAAATAATAAGCGTACTCATGATTTTCTTTATCTACAATAATACTGTATTCATAAGAGAAGTCTTCTTTTTGTCCTAATGTTCCTATAATCATTTTATCTACCATTGGTCCTAAATTTCCGTTCTTATTCTCTATTTTTTCTTTATACTTTATATTATTTAAGTTTAATGTATTTTTTATTTTATTATATGTTTCAATTGATGATCCTTTATATAATAAGCATTTATTCCAAAACATAGAGCTTTTACCTCTTTACTTCTTCAATAATAAAATTTAATTGCTTCTTTTTTACTTGATTAAGTATAATCTATAAAGTAAATGTTATATAACTTTAAATCTTCATACTCTATTCATTAGCAGCATTGCCAATCATAAACAACCTTTGAAAAATCTCTATTTCTTAAATCTTCTTTTGAAATAGAAAATGTACAATTTCCTGAATCCCCAAACATTATTCCACAAGTGTCATCTATATCAAGCTGTAATAAGAGAAAATCATTTTCTTCAAAACCATAATCATTTTGTACAAAATATGGATATCCTCCTACTCTGCTGTCACAAGCATAACAATCATCTTGAAGTCTATTATATTGTTCTGGAGACAGGTTGTCCTCAAATAATTCATCAAATTTATCTAGTGAAGATGAAATTGGCATTTCCCTTAGTTCAAAATACATTTTTCCATTATTGCTGAAAGGTAAGCCTTCCTCATATTCATTCTCATAAGGATTTTCTCTTACCAAATCTTCTTCACTTTCCTTATAATTCTCAATATAATTTACAATAATAGGACTATCTAGGCCGTACATATCATCATTAGTAATGAAAAATTGTAGTAATCCCTTTGAAGGTAATTCATTTAAATTCTTTAGATCTGATAAATTTATTTGCGCCAAAAATGCCATTGCTTTTCCCTCATTATCCAAAGGATAATCTTCAATACATTCTAAATATGGACATCCTCCCAATTTACTATCCCAAGGTTTAGTCTCTTCAATTTTAAATGTTATTTCATTACTATACCTAGTATTCTCCATGATAATAGCTTCATGCTCTTTTAAAATCTCAGGAATCTCATATTTAATCATCACATCAACCCTCCAAATGAATATTTATTTCTATGCTAATTATAACATATCTTGTAAATAAAACATTATCCATAATCTAAATAGACCTGATCATTTCATTAATTATTTACCAGGCCATTTATTTACTTTTCTGTTTAAATTAGAGTGACAAAGCCACTTTAAGCACTTTCCTCTATTGCTTGCATCAATATATAATTTCGTTGGTAAATTTTTAAAGAATATGCTACTATAGTCATATACAGAGAATTGCTGAATTTAAAAATGGCTTATTTGCGTTGGATTAAGATTAAGATTAATATGAGATGTATTTAAATAAAACTCGTAAATTTCTATTTGCTTTCTACTATCGATTAAGATTAACATGAGATGTATTTAAATACTTTTGCATTAGTTTGGGAAATATCAAAAACATATGATTAAGATTAACATGAGATGTATTTAAATTCTATAAGACCACTTTCAAAATCATGTGAGCGTTTCGATTAAGATTAACATGAGATGTATTTAAATATATATAATACAATTGCCTATTTAATTTTAGGTACTGATTAAGATTAACATGAGATGTATTTAAATAAATGCTGAAGAAGTCTCTTTATTAAAAGAATATGCGATTAAGATTAACATTAGATGTATTTAAATTGTGTATATCCCTTATCTATTGGATTATTAGTAGTAGATTAATATTAATATAAGTAGAATAAAAACTTTAGTTAAGTCACCCAAAGTTTTTATTCTACTTATATCCAGGTAAATACGTAATATTTTTGCCACTATCCTCAGATATAGTTAATTTAGACAATTACCAAGTAAAAACACCCAAAAACCAAATAAAACAATAATTAGATAAATCTAGTAATTTTACTTGATCGTATTTCTACAGACTCATATATTAAATCATTTTATTTATCTATTTTTGCATATTTTTTCAATATTGCACTGAATTTTATTAAATAATTAATTCCCCAAAAGATTAATATAAAAAACAATAGACATAAACTTGAATTATATTTATCCCAAAAATAAATTACTATAGATACAAGTATAGCATTTAAGCAACTAAAGAATAATTGCATTTTAAAAAATTTATCATTAACTATAATAAAATTCTTATCCTTTATTGTGTAAATAACTTTTTTATTAAAATAGTAAATAATATTATAAATAACAAATAATATTGGCATAATTACACCACATATAATAAATAGCATACATATTCTCCCATAAAAGCATTTTTTAAATTATAACATATATCGAAAAATATGGCACCTTCTAATTTTCAAAGATCACTTCTTAATTATATGATATTCTTTTATCTCTTCAACTAAAGACGGTTCTGAAAGCAATTTTAAACCTGTTAACGAAAGAAGTTTTGCTCCTAGATTAATAGCATTTAATCCATCTTTTGAAACAGCTGCATCTTTAAATTCAACAGTATGAAGAGAATAATTTCCATTTGTAATTTTAATTCCTGCATGAAGTGTAGGAATTACCTGTGATACATTACCAGCATCAGTTGATGCAAATTTAATATCTCTTTCATATTCCTGTGATAATTCATTAAGATATCTTTCATAAACTTCATCCAATTTTTTATTAGGTACAAGATTATCAACTTTATTCTGGAATAAATCCATTTTGTAAGTACATCCTGTTGAGAGAGCAGCACCTTTTACTATATTTAATACTTTCTTACGGACCTCATTTACTCTTTCACGCGTATCAGCTCTTATATAAAATCTTCCACGACTATAGTCTGGAACAATATTAGGTGCAGTTCCCCCATCTAAAACAATTCCATGAATTTTTACATCTGATGTGAGATGCTGCCTTAAAGCATTTATTCCGTTATAAGTCAAAATCAATGCATCAAGAGCATTTATTCCTTGTTCAGGTGAAACTCCTGCATGAGCTGCTTTTCCAAAGAACTCAATGTCTACTGGATCTAGTGCTAAACTTTTTGGAGTAAGTGTATTCACTATATTAGGATGCGTTTCTAAAGCAATATCCACATCTTTAAAATATCCTAAATTAACAAAATCCTCTTTTGCACTTCCATTTTCTCCTCCTTCTTCTCCTGGTGTACCATAAACCCTTACTTCTCCTCCAAAATTATCTAAAAACTTTGAAAGAGCTATAGCTGCAAATACACTTATTGTTCCTATAAGGTTATGCCCACATCCATGTCCTAATCCTTCAAGGGCATCATATTCTGCAAGAAAGACGAGAACAGGTCCCTTTTTATCAGACTTTTTTACAGCTGTAAAACCAGTTCTATGGTTAGCAACATCAATTTTTACATCAAATCCATTTGCAGATAATGTATCAGCTAATAGCTTACTTGAAAAAAATTCATAATTAGACACTTCTGGTTTTTCGTGAATTTTTCTTGCTATTTCTTTATACCTTTCATCATTTTCATCTATATATTTAATAAGTTCTTCTTCATACTTTTCCATACGCACTTCCTCCTCATAATTTTATTAAGCTGAATTCATAAGTCATAAATTCATTTCTTTTCTATAAATATACTAAAAGCTCTTATAATATTTTTAAACTTGATTCATTATAGAATTATATTCTTCCTATTTTTCTTTTAATTTACTTGTGATAAAATATTTTTGAAAGTAGGTGTAAGTTATGCAAATGCAATTTGATGGAGCTGTTATTAAAGAAAGGAATGTAACTTTTGCAATAGCTGTTGTAAAACCTTCTGTTTTTGCAAGTTCTGATATAGAAGGTCTTAGGAAGGATTTTTCTCGTGTATTTCAAAATCTGCCTGTAGTTCTTATGGCACAAAATGCTCAAGGTACTGCTAGATATAGCGGAAGACGTGATCTTGTAAATTTTATATCTAAGGTACCTTTAAGCCGCATTCCATGGAAAAAGTATACTATTAATTTCTATTATTAATTGATTATTAAAATAGAAATTAATTAATATTCATATGCTTAAATTTAATATGGATGCATTCCGCTTCTTGAAAGTCCAGTATTTTCATCTAAACCAAACATCACATTTAAATTCTGGACCCCTGCATGTGCTCCTCCCTTTCCAATACTGTCTAAAACGCTGTACACAACAATTCTATTTCTCTTTTCATCAACATCAACACCAATATGACAGTAATTTGTTCCTGAAACTGCTGAAACCCATGGATATGGTTCATAAATATAGCTTGATTTTTCATTCTTTTCATAGTCTAGAATTTTGATAAAGCCTTTGCTATCATTATAAAAACTCTTATACAAATCTAAAATTTCCTTTCGTGTTACTGTTTTGTTAGGAAAACAATGTGATATTGTTAATATTCCTCTTGTAATTGGAACATAAGCAGTTGAAAAATGAACACTTACTTTATTTTGCGTAAATCTAGATAATTCTTGCTCTATCTCATATGTATGCCTATGATTTACTACATTATATGGAAGTATATTGTTTCCTATCTCTGGATGATGAACACTTATATTAAGTTCTGCTCCTGCGCCAGCTGTTCCTGAAAGACCATCCACCACTATTTTATTTGTATCTATTATTCCTTCATTTACTAATGGAGCAAGTCCAAATATTGCTGATGAAGAATAACAGCCTGGATTTGCAATAAGCTTAGCATTTTTAATTTTATCTCTTTTAAATTCAGTGAGTCCGTATATAGCCTCTTTTATAAGCTCTGGCTGAGTGTGTTTCATTCCATAGATTTCTTCCCAATCACTTATATTTTCAAGACGAAAATCTGATCCAAGGTCTATAACTTTAGTTCCTTCTTCAAGAAATTTCTGTGATAGCTCCATTGCATGGCCTGAAGGTAGTGCTAGGAACACAACATCACAAGGAGTGATTTCTTCCATTTTGCATAGCTTCATATTTAATCCATAAAAATTTCTGTGAAAGTCTGATACATATTTGTCATGTCTACTTGTTGCCCATACAGCTTCTGTTTCTGGATGTTCCAAAAGTACTCTTAACACCTCCCCACCCATATAGCCAGAAGCTCCACAAATACCAACTTTTATCATTATTTTTTCCTCCTATTTTCCTGCTACAAAAAGAAAAGCCCTAAGCTGATTTAATAATCAACTTAGGGCGAATATACAATCCGTGTTACCACCTAATTTCAGAAATAACTGCACTCAATCAGTACGAAGATTATGTATCTTTATACTGTTTTCCTTTTAACGGTAGAATCTCCGATGAAGCCTACTCATAATACACTTTCGGTTCATAGCTCCAAGACTGGTTCAATATTTTTTCATTAAAGTTTTTCACCTGGCAACTTCTCTCTGAAAAATCAAAAATATTTACTGTTTCTTTTCATAGCATTTGTAATTTATTTTTTATAATGTAACATATTTACTTTTATATGTCAATTAATACTTTTGTCAATGTTAATATTTTGTCAGTTTTAAAATGATCGATATTTTTAGTTCAAATTTTCCTATAATAGAATATATCGTATATTGGATTTCAGTTATTATTCAATATACTCTTATGCTACAAATAAAGGCAATAGCTAGGAAATCAAACCTAACTATTGCCTTTAAATTTTTCTACATATCATCATTCTTTTTACCACTTTTATCAATTGTATCTGCTAAGACTTCACCGCTATTTTCAACTGCTATTTTAAAATTTGATACTACTTTTATTAAAAATGTAGGCAAAGGCACATCTAGTTTCATTAAATTTTCTAATATTGATATTAATTCATTGATTATAAGCCATATAGATACTAAAAGTCCAAAAAATGTAGTCATTGGTATATTAATATCAATAGCTTGTGCAACATTTATTATTGTCCAATCTACAATCATTCCAACTGCTACAGCTACCCCATAGAGAAGTTTTTTTACTATCCCCCACAATCCAGTTTTGCTATTTAATACATTATTTTGAAAGGCTGATAACATTCCAGTTAGATAATCTGTAATAAGTACCGCTATTAACATGACTATTATGGGGGATAAAATTCCAAGTTTTGAGCTTAAATATGCTGATATGGCTGCAAATATTGATTTTATTAGGTTAGTTTTTTCTAATATTTTAGGTCACCTCCTTTCTTTTAGTAAAGATAAAAATTTAAATATGATATTTAGTACAGTGCAGTTTTCATAATTTTTAATAAGGTTGCTATTAGTATTAAAATTTAGGAACATTTTAAATTAATTCATCATGGAAAATATGTTAAAATAAATAATAGGTTAGGAATATTATTATTTAGAAACTTTAAAATTTCATATAGCACAAAATTCATAAATTATTTAAAATTTGCCTATTTACACAAAAGGAGATTTTTATTATGAAAAAGTTAGCATTTATCTTATTATTTTTTATAACGTTTTTTATATCATGTTCATCAGAGTCTTCTAAAGAAGAAAACAATTCTAAGATAAATAATAGTTCTGATAAATCTGTTTCAGAAAACCTTAATGAAAATAATGATTCAAAAGATACCGCTAAAAATGAAAATAATTCAACAAATAACAGTTCTGCTGCCAATGCTGAATCCAATGATAAAGATAAAAATATATCTGAAATTAATAATCAAAATGTTACAGAAAAAATTACTGACTATATTATTAATGGACAAGAAAATAAACCTGAAGCTGAAAAGTTAAAATGGAGTGAGTCATTTCTAAATAGAATTGATATTGGCTCATTATATGATCAATATATATCCAGTGGTGGAAATCCTAATGATTTAGAAAGTATTTCACAATATGTAACTTTAAATGCTCCAATTCTTAATGATTGGAAAAAATTATTTGAACGGGACCTATATAATATATATGGTCAAAAGGTAACAAAATTAGAACCTTTAGATAATGATCTATACCAAGCATATGTAAATATAGATGGTAAAGATGTTCCTTATGTGGTAGTTTCAGCAAGAACAGGATACTTTCATGGATGATGATTCATTAAAAAGTGAAAAATGATACTGTTACGTATGAAATAAATATATGGTGTTATATTATAGTTTAGTGAGAAATAACCAAAATTGAATATGTGAATTAATACCTTTTTTAAATGTATAAATAACTATTCCATTTTATTCATAACAATAATAATCCTGATACAATGAGGTTAGATGGAAAAAATAACAAAAAAAATGATTAAGGTTAAATATTTCTTAATCAATTCTTTTGACAATATAATTATATTATTTATTAAGAAGACAAAAATGTAACTTTGCTGTTTTAAAACTGTTTAATATTTATCATCATTTCTCAAATAATGATATAATGCATAAGAATATAAAGTAAGTTGATTTATGAATAATGAATAACATTATTGTTTAAAACTAAAAAATTGTAATGAAAAAATCACTTGTTAAAAATAATAATAGCTAAAATATTAGTAACTATTCCAAATCGAACACTTTATAAAAATCACTTCTATTTTAGCTATTTTATATTGTATATATATCAGAAAATTCTCTTTCTATCTTTTGTTCATTAGTTTCACCAATTACTTTTATTGTATAATCTTTATCTTCAACTAGCTGCGCTGGAAGTTCTATTATAGCTTCACATCCAACTCCTTCTTCACTTAATATTTCTATTGTTCCTCCATGAAGTTCAACAAATGATTTAACTAGATATAGTCCTATTCCAGTTCCTTCACATTCTCTTGATAAAGAACTGTTTGCCTGGCCAAATCTTTCAAATATAATACCTAGTTTACTATTTGGAATGCCTTCCCCATCATCCCGTACTTTAATTATAATCCTATCATTTTTATCACTTACAGTTACATATATATCTTTTCTATCATTACTAAATTTAATAGAATTTGATAACAAGTTTAACAATATTCTTTCTATTACTTCCTCATCATAGCTCATTATCTTTTCTTCTATATCTGTATCAAAAATTATATTAATATTTTTATCTTTCAAGTAGCTAGCAACCGATTGCACTATATTTTCAATAGTATATACAATATCGCTATTTCTCTTACTTAATTTAATAGATCCTGATTCCAATTTAGTAGTATCTAAAAAGTTATTTATCAAGCGTATTATCCTTAAACAATTTTTCTTCATTGTTTTTAAATATGCTTTACTTCTTAGAATCTTATTTTCATTAGGTAATTGAAGATCCATAGTAATCATTTGAACTCCTGAATATATAACATTAATTGGAGTTTTAAGCTCATGGGACATATTTGTAAAAAAGTTTCTAATAAGTAAATTAAATTCTTTTGTCTTATTTAAAACTTTTATATTTTCTTCTATATCTGATTCTAGGTTTTCTAAAGTTTTTTCTGAAGTTATATCTATTAAAAATGTTAATATTGTTGCTTCTTTTTTATAAACAAAAAAAGATGATGTATTACGAACTGGAATTTCCATTCCATTGCAGTCAAATATATTTTCTTCCTTAACATCCTTTATAAGGTTCTTATTTACTATATTTAAATATTTATTTTTAATCTCTTCTTGAGCCTCTTTAGAATAATGCCCATAAAAATCTATATTATCTAGGTTGCAAGAATCATCATATCCTAATAATTTTAAGGCACTTTGATTAGCATAAATAACTTTTCCTTTTCTATGTATAATAATAGCGTTTAAAGAATTTTCAAATAATATATCATAGCATATCTCATTATTAAAGAGGATAACTTTCATTTCCTCCCTCTGCTTATTTCTTTCTTCTAATTTACTGCTTAATTTATTTAATTTTTCTTCTTTCTTTTTATCAATATCCTTTACTATATCTACGTAATATCCAAGTATGTATGAAACAAATATAAATACACCAGTCATAATTAAATCTTTCTGGAATTCCATATTAATTCCATCTTTTAATGGAGCATATAACAAATCTGCTATAAGTATAATTAATGAAGAAATTACTGCTGTTATAGTTCCATATTTTGTTCCAAATTCAATGGTTATACATATTATAAGTAATAAAAATAAATATTTATATTGTTTATCACTTTCCATGCAGATATACATTGGTAAAGATATTGCTAAAATAAGAACTATATCTTCTAATATTAATCTTCTCTTTATTTTCTTACGATTTTTATCTTTTCTTCTATTTAAAGCAATCCACGAAAAATAAAATACTGCTATAAGACATAAAAAAAATGCTGATGTATATAGATTTACCCCTTGATTATTATCCATAAGATTTATCCATTCCTCAGGCAAATTAATATATATAATTATTATAATAAATACTAAAATTGAAATTTTTAAAATAGATAAGATGTTATACATTTTATTATTATATATGTTATCCTGCATTATATTCCCCCATCAATAGCTTCTAAATCAAAAAGTAAAAATTGTTACTTAAGATAATTCTCTATAACAATTTTCACTTTCTATTAATTCTAATCCTTCTTTATCTTTTTTAGGCACTTAGGCTCTTTAGGCTGATAAGTACCCCAAATACAAGCTGAAGCAGAAACTTCATAAGCCATTTTTTTGCATACATCACTTGCAGTTTTTAATAATACTTTACGGATCATATCCTCACCTCCCTTCAATAAGAAATTTTAATCCCAAATCAATTTTAGTTACTAAGAGATCTCCCATCTTGGTTAATGTAAAACTCTGCCAAAATGTTCCTATAATTAAGCACTCTATTAATTTTATATATATTACATTTCTATTTACTATATATACTAAAAGTAAGCTTATAGTTATAAATGTAATTATAAATATTAATAATATTGATTTCTTTCTAAACGATTTTTTCATACTGTCATCATCAATTGGCTTTTGGATACTATCTACAGGTGCTTTTTTCAATATTATCAACAGACTAATTATTATTAATAACACACTGAAAATAATAACTATATTTATATTTGATTTATAAAAAAACCTGTTGATAAAACCCCCAAAAATTCCAGAACTAACTGCTCCAATTATCGTACATCTCATAGGAGATGATGCATGTACTCCTCCTGAGTATTTTCTCAAAATGCTTGCTGTAATTGAAAATAGTAATGTCTCATATAATGCTCCTGTAAAAAATCCAACTATTATTACCCATAATATAGAATTTATAGTTTGAAATAAATTTATTGCTCCATATATAATGATATCTGTTTCATCTGAATCAGTATTTAAATTTGTTTTAACCATATTTCCTAATTTAAAAGCTAGTTTTTCAGTAATTGACATATTCTTTCCTCGCCTTCTTTTTTAGTAGAAGTTTTATTATAAAAATAAATACAACCATAATGATTAACGAAGGGATTCCTAATAATAATTTTTTAAAAATATTAATGCTTTCTGTATTAAAATCAATGTTCATAAGTCCCAATACATATATGTTAATAAATTCACTTAGCGACAAAATTAAAAACATAGTTAATGTACTATATATAGCTTTAATAAGCTTAATTCTAATAAAAGTTATTATTAATATATCTAAAATAATATTTATAATAATATGCACACCAAATGATATAGGCAATAGCCTTACACAAAAAGCATTTATTGACATACATATACCTGATAAAAAATATTTCCAAATAGACATATTTTTTTCTTCAGATAATAATATAATGCCATAAGTTATCATAAATGATTCAGGAATTACTCTAAATACAAATTCCAAAAAATTAAGCTGTAACATTTTATCCCCCTTATACCCTATCTATAAAAACGTCATATCACCTTTTTCAATGTTATATTTAAATAATTCTATACTTTTTTTTATATTCCTTCTTTTTTTTTACTTTTTTTTATTTAAAATACTTTTTTCATAAAATAAGTAATTAATTCAAGAAAATATATTAAAAATCGTATGCAGAATAGGGAATATTTATTTAATATATTTGTATATATCATTTATTATTACAAAATCATGAAAAAAACTGATAAACAACGAATTTTTATTCATCATCTATCAGCATTTTATTATTTTATGGGTAAATCAATTCACTCATTTTCTTAATTATCTTACTTCTAATTTTTACACAATAATCCTTATCAAATCCAAGTTCCATTCCTACCGCAACCCATGTCTTTTTTTCTCTACTAAAATATCTTAGATTTATTAATTTATATTCAATTGAATTTAGTTCTCCTAGTGCTCCTTCAATTTTCACTTTCAAATCCTTATTATATTTAAGTTTGGCTTTAAGTATATCAACCTGTTCTTTTATATATTCTTCTCTTTTTATAATTTCATTTTCTACACTTGAATTGAATGCATTTGTTTTACTTCCTCTCTGATCATATGATACAGCTTTAAGTGTTATATCATTTAATAAATTTTCTATATCTATTTGAATATTTTTTATAGCAATTTCCATTCTTTTATAATTATATAAAGCTTCTTCTGTTCTTTTTAACTTTTCCTTCATACATATCCACCTCATTTTTACACTAAATTTATCAATTTTTTTTCTTTTTGCATCTCTGTAACAAAAATTAATTTCAATTTTGTTACAGTTGAAATCCTTAATATACAAGGCCTTACATAACTTTTTGTTATGTGTAACAAAAAAATAAATATTATATGCTTATCTTTATTTTTTCAAGTTACAATAAAAACTTAAATTTATTACTTTCTATCTGTTTTAGTTTTAATATTTATTATTAGTATATTATTTTTTTATTTTGTTACAGAGGATATATTTTACACTGCAACAGCCCAATCCATGAGGCCTTAGCCTTGTAACAAAATTGTAACAAAAATAATTTTCATTAAATTCTCAAACTGTTCTTAACCCCCTAAATTACTGAGCTTTCACTTGTAACAAAATTTGTAACAAGATTTGCAATTTTTGTTACAAATATAACATCTATACCTACAATTACTATTCTAATTTAGTTTGGAAACATTCTTTCAAAAATTTCCTGTTCATATTCACATACATTTTCTTCAAAAATTTCTTCATTAGTTATATTACTTACGTTTAAATCCATAAGCTTTTCCTTATGGAACATGTCCACCCATACAGGCTTTGAAAATTCATTAAAGCCTGATAAGAATCTTGCCTGCTTTGCATTTATCTTTGTAATATACCCTGACTTAATTGCCTGTTTTCTAAAATCTTTTAACTTTAAAGGTATAACATCTGCTGATCCATAATCCTTAATGAACTTAAAAATTTCATCTATCATCTTTGATGTTCTTATATAAATCTCACCATCTTTAACTTCTATCATTGGACTGCTTACCCTATTATTTGCAATCATGTCATTATAAAGTATCAGCATCTGCTCCACTGTTGTTTTTACATCTTCACTGCCCTCAAGAATTTCTTCTTTGATATTTTGAATTATAAATTTTTCATACCCCTCTATCTTTTCAAGTCCATATCTCTCCATAAGAATATTAAAAATTTCTATTCCGCATCCTATATTAAGTGCTGTAGTTAATGTTCTGTCCTTTAATTCCTTGAATTTTTCCATGAGATTTTCTCTAATAAAAGCATATTCTTCTATCGGCATGTTTAATATTTCATCTATTAAACTTCTGCCAAATTTATTTAACGTTTCTTTGTGGCTAGTAAGATATAAAAAGGCTTCACTGCTTTCCTGTGTCCGTTCATTCTTAGAAATATAAACAATACATGACCGTGTTATGAGTGCTTTTTCTTGATTTGGATAACTTTCTTCACCTGCCATAATTATTGGTCTTTCCATTTTAAACGCCCTTGTTTTAAGTGTTTTCTCGCCTCTTGAAACAACACTTTTATCATAAGTATTTCTCAAAATCTCACTTAACCGCTGCAATTTATATCTGTCCATCATGCTTGGTTTAAATTCATCAAAAATAATAGGATAATTTCCTGTACTTAACGCTTTTATCATTGCAAATGGAGTTGTTGATATTGATTGTTTTTCTTCTAATGGATAATTAAGAATCGGTGCTATTATCTGCTCTAATATTGTAGATTTGCCACTTTCAGATTCACCAACTATAAGAAGATGATGAAGTTTTTGATCTAATGAGGAATTCTGTAATACTGCAAGATCATTTATTACTGTTCCAATGATGCTTAAACTTTTTTCAGGTGATAAGAATTTAAATACTCTCTCTTTAATCTCCCTTAATTCTTCTTTGTTTATTTGATCTTTATTTATGATATTTACCCTACTTTCTTCACTTAAAACCTCATAGTCTATTTTGTGTTTATAAATTGTTCCTCTAGACGTTATAAGTCCAATCTTTTTATCTTTTAAAATGAATTTTGTCCCTAAATGTACTTCTTCATTTTCTAAAGCAAAATACTTGTTAATATATAATTTGAGTTTTATTAAATCATCCATCTTTCCTAGAAAAGTTAAATCTATTCCAAGAAAATTTCTAAAGCTCTTTAAATCATCAAATATATTACTGCTGCCAGTCTTTTCTATAATTTTGCCTTCAATACAGCTTTTAAATTTAAGCTTTATACCTTCACATTCCTCATCTACTTTTATTATTTTTTTGGCTTCAAGAATGTTAAAGTCTGAAATATATATTTTTGTTTCAAAATCACTTTTATCATCTTTAACAATCTTAAACTTGTATATTCCTTTTCTATCCTGGACATATTCATATTTATTTTTTAGATCAATGCTTCTATCAAAAGCATTAAGTAAATCCTGAGTATTATGTCCAGATTCTAACCAGTCAGTTACATCTTTGTTTTCACCTAACTTATTTATTCCATGTAAGTTTATTATTTTAAACTTTTTAGAACAGCCTATAAATTCTTCTTTAATTTTAGATACATATTGTTCACCTGCTTCTCCTGTATCACCAATAACATATACTTTCATATTTTCTTTTTTCAGTTTTTCAAAATCTTTAAATCCCTTTAATGATCCAGCCACATAACTTTTATTTCTAAAGATATTGTTTATGGTATTAGCGTCCTTTTCACCTTCAACAAAAATTATTGTCTTTTCTTCCTCCATTGCTTTTAATAAATTGAAATAATTATATGGTACTTCATTGCATCCTCTTTTGTTTATTACTTTTCCATTATCAATGTGATAATATGGTGTTTCTTTTGAATTATCAGGCTTTAGAAACTTTGCCTTTGCATATAATGGCTTGCTCTTTTCATCTACAAAAGTAAATATTCCAAGAAGTTCATAACCTTTTTTAATAGATTTCATTTGACCCTTAATATATTTTTTTATCTTTTCCTCAAAAATTTCTTTTTCAGTCTGTTTTTCATATAACCCCAAATACTTTTTAGCTTCCTGAAAAGTTAAATTCTTATACTTCATTACAAAATCTATTGCATCACCTTGCTCATTTGTGCTGAAATCCTTAAACTTTTGTTTATTGCAATTGCTGTCAAAGTATATGCAAAAAGAAGGTGTTTTTTCTTTCTTAAATGGAGAATATATTTTGTTTTCTCTGTTGAATTTTTCTCCTGTTAAAGATTCTATTAAAGATTTTAAGTCTATATCATTTATTTCTCTCATTCCATTTGCACCTCCTATAACACGAAGCCATTAATTAGTTCATAACTCGTCATCTTTCTACCTGTGAAATTTTCAATCTCTATGCCTGCCATGCTCACTTCTTTTGTTCTTAAATTAAATAACTTTAAATGCTTCATGCATTCTTCAACTGAATGCGACTTAAAATATTCTTCAGCATCATTAGCTTTCTTTAGTTTTTCATTATACTTTTCCTTAAGAAGAGTTAGCTTATCCAAAGATATCAGTCCTTCCTTTTTTATTCTTTTGATTACCTTAATAATATCCTGTCACTCAACATACAATTAGTTTTTATAAAATAAATTTTGTTATACCTGATTTAGGCTTCATTTTTCTTTTCCAAATATCTCTTCTTCTTTAATACCAAATGCATGTGCTATAGCTCGTCTACTATTTTTACGCGGATAAATGTTTCCCTTCTCCCATCCCCAATATGCTTTTTGACCAGTGCAGCACTTTTCAGCAGTTTCTTCCTGACTCCACCCCTTAATAGTTCTTAAAACTTCCATCTTTTTAAACCAAGGTAAATCATTTATTAAATCAGACATTTATACAACCTCCCTTTTACGTATTTTTACCACTTTTTAGCTTACAAATATATTTTACGTCTTTATGTCGTACTAATCAATTTCATTTATACGTCTTATCACGTCTTTTATGGATAAAATTAGGATGTTATCATTGCTTTTCTTTAGTTATCTGTTATTTATTGGCATAATGACGTTAAAAACGTAACTTCTAAATACAAAAAAGGCTGTAGTTTTAACTACAACCTCTTAATACTCTAATTTTTTACTACTTTTTTATTTGATTAACACTCTTTATTTATTCATAATAACATATATTCTAATATAATCTTTTTGAAGATTATATTAGAACTTATATATGGTTCGCAACCTCATAAGCATCCCAAATAGCATACATAATATTAGAAACTTTTCGTGCATCTCCTAAAAGATGAATTTCTGGAATTTCAAATTCTAATTCGTTATATAAAGAATTTTCTTCCTTGTATCCAACTGAAAGTATTACTGAATCACATTCTATTTTTTCTATTCCATTTTCTGTTTCTACTTCAAGCATTCCATCTTTATATGTTTTTACCTTTGAATTTGTTTTTACCTCAATACCGTTAAATGGTATTAACTTTTCAAGCATTTCACTATTTGCAGAACATAAAGGTCCATTTAATGCAAGGATTTTATGTAACGCTTCTACTATTGTAACTTTTTTACCTTTTTTAGCTAGGTCAAGTGCCAATTCACAGCCAACTAAACCTCCACCAACTACAACAGTAGTATTTCCTGCATCTTTATTTCCTAGTAATACATCTGCTGCTGTAAATACTTTATCATCGTCTCCAAGTGAAAATACCTTTGGAGTAGATCCTGTGGCTATTATTACACTATCAGCATCATATTTTAATATTTCTTCTTTTGTTAGTTCACTGTTTAAATGTACTTCAACATTTAATTCCCCTAATGTATGAGCATACCAGTTAGCTAGTGCTATATCATCTTCCTTAAAGTCTGGTGCTCCACCTGGAATAAGGTTTCCTCCTAATTTATCATTCTTTTCGTAAAGAACTGGTTCATGACCTCTAAGAGCTAAAACCCTTGCTGCTTCGCAGCCTGCAACTCCACCACCAACTATTAAAACTTTTTTCTTCTTAAGTATTGGTGTTAACCCATTATCTTTTTCCCTACAAGCTTGTGGATTTACAGCACAATTAAGCATTGAATAATGTTGAATACGTCCCATACAACCTTCTTGACATGAAATACATGGTCTAATAGATTCCAATTTATTGCTTCTTAATTTATTTACATAATCAGGATCTGCAAGCAATGGTCTTCCAAGACTTATAATATCGCATGTCCCATTTTCAATAGCTTCCAATGCCATATCTGAATCATCCATTCTTCCTGCACATATAATTGGCACATCTACAGTTTCTTTCATTAATTTAGCATATGGTCTGTATAATCCTTTTTCTTGATACATTGGAGGATGACTCCACCACCATGAATCGTAAGATCCAACATCTGTATCTAATGAATCATATCCATAAGATACAAGTAATTTAGCTGCTTCTATTCCTTCATCTAAATCTCTCCCTTTTTCTGAAAACTCCTCTCCTGGAAGTGCTCCATCTCTTAAATCTTTGATAAAACTCTTTGGTGAATATCTAAGAGTCACTGGAAAATCTTCCCCACATCTATTTTTAATTTCTTCAACTATTTCACGTGCAAATCGAAGTCTATTTTCTAAACTTCCACCATACTCATCAGTTCTGTGATTAAATAATGAAATAGCAAATTGATCTATAAGATATCCTTCATGAACAGCATGAATTTGTACTCCATCAAAACCTGCTCTTTTTGCGTTATAAGCACCATCTCCAAACTTTTTAACTATAGATTTAATTTCATCTGCTGTAAGCTCACGGCAGATTTTATCAAGCCATCTATGTTGAATTGCTGATGGTGCAACTGGTGGAAATTCTCCTAGATTAGTAGGAATAGTAACTCTACCAAATCCGCCTGACATTTGTAAAAATACTTTTGCATTATAAGCATGTATTCTTTCAGTCATTTCTCTTGCGGTTCTAACAAAGTGAACTGGATTGTGTGTAGAACATGGACAATTTGGCATACCATGTTCTTCAACTTCATTATCTACAAAAGTCACTCCTGTAATAATTAATCCTGTACCACCTTTTGCTCTTTCAGTATAATAGTCAATTCCTCTTTGATTAAATCCACCTTCACTATCACCTAACCCTAACGGTCCCATTGGTGCTAATGCAAATCTATTTTTTATTTCACATTTTCCTATTTTAATTGATTCAAATAACTTTTTATACTTATTCATAGATATCCTCCTAAATTAAATATATAGCCGTTAATATTTTAACAAAATTCTTCCTATGTTTGGCATGCCTCCCTATTATTATATTATTCAAAATTAAAACATGTCAATACTTACATGTTCTATTTTTCATATTATATTTTACATTTAATTTAATTATGATAAAATAACTTTATAATAATAAAGAGGTAATAATATATGAGAAATTTAAAATATGCAATTTTAGGACTTGTTAATAGACAGCCATTAACAGGATATGATATAACAAAAGCATTTAATGAAGGATTAGTAGAATTTTGGTATGCTAAACATAGTCAAATATACCCTGAATTAAAAAGACTAACAGATGAAGATCTTATTTCATACGAAACAGTTATACAGGGTGAAAAGCTAGAAAAAAAGTTATACACTATAACCGAAAAAGGAAAGAAATGCCTACAAAAATGGTTAGCAAAAGATGATCCTTTAGAGCCAACTCCAAAAGATGTTTTTAGACTTAAAGCCTACTTCTGTGATGAAATGGATAATAACACTTTATTAAAGCAATTTCAAAGCGCATTAAGTAAGCATTCTGAAAGATTAGAATACCTGGAAAATTCTATGGAAGAGCTTTTAAAAACTAAAGATATATCCAAAGTATCTTCTCCTTATTTTGGAGATTATATTGTTTTAAATGGTGCAATTATGAGAGAAAAAAGTTATATAGATTGGCTTGATGATTGTATAAAAAAAATAACACAATAAAATGATTGTGTTATTTTTTAAGTTATAATCAAAACAAATTAAAATAAATTCAGTTGTAATATTCTTATATTGTACTTCACGCTTCTCTACAAAAACTTTTGAAACTTACCTTTAGTAGCTTTATAAAATTCATATGTTATAATTTAGAAAAATAAACCTATTGCAACATATATATTTATCAAAATTTTTTTAAGCTATAGGAGCCATAAGGATTTTTCCTGTTCCACGATATACATTTACAAAGCCTTCACCTGAAACAGCAGATCCAACTAAACTCTTACTAGATTTTTCAACCCTAAAATCTAATGACTTAGACCATGCAATTGCAAAATTTCCGTCAATTCTAACTTCATCATTATCTAAAACAAATTCTATAAGTTCATCTCTTGGAACTGGACTTTCAAGTACTGCAACTCCATCACCTTCAAGGCATAAATTAAATAACCCTTCATTTCCAAGCATAGCTGAAGAAAGATTTGTTCTAGCAACTACTTTTTGTTTAACTTTTGATTCACAAGCAAGGAAAAGTCCATCATCAAGTACTAACCCATTCCATTCTGCAACATCTTCAAGCAAGATATGTTTATATGTAGGTTCAAGCATTAATAAACCATTTCCTTCATATTTAGGTTTAATTGCAGATTCTTTTGTTACTTTAGAAGATATGGCTTTGCCTAAAAGATCGCCAAAACCTTTAACATCTGCTGCCATTTTCACATTTCCAGAAGTCCATTGCATTGCTCCTGCACTTATTGTATATGCATTTCCATTTAACTCTATTAGGACTTGTCTCTTTCTTACATTCATTTCTGATGCATAATATGCAGCTATTGCATTTTGTGTATTAACACTTAAATCTTTTTTATATTCAAGTACCTTAACCCCACCTTTAGTTGCTATGATTTCTATGTTCTTATTGTCGTAAAGATTTTTGTATGTTATCATTCTCATCATCTCCCTTTTTATATCTTTCATTCATTTTTAATTATAAATTATTTTGTAATATGTGGCAATTAATTTATAATTTAGTATTTTATATTTTACAACAATAATTTTATTATAATTCGTTTTTTAAATTTTCCTATAGAACTATACTTAACCATAAAACAAATTCTTAAGTTCTAATATTCTAAGTCATAATTCATTTACTCGTATAAGTAATTATCGTTTATTTCTTTTAAAAGCATTTTTAAGTTTGTAAGTAGGTAAAATAAAAGTCTTTTGTAGTATTGTAAAATAAAAAATATCACAAAATTCATTTATTATTTGAATAATGTGATATTTTAAGGCTTTATTCTAATCTACAAATTGGGATTTAACTTAATGTCGGTGACTTAAAAATTGTGATATAAAAATTATTGTTCATTTTTTAACTCAAAAACTTCTGTATTCCCATCAATATTTATAGTAACTTCTATAACTTCATCTTGCTTCTCTATTGCTCCATTTTTACTACTTGATTGCATAGTATAAGTTTTTTGTACACTATCTCCCTCATCAGAATTACCAGTTATTTTTCCGCCTGAAACACTACTCTTATATGATATCTCTACATTTTTTACTGATGATAATTCTGATATATCCTTCTTATAAGTTACTGTAAAAACCTTATTAGCTTCAGTATTACATTTAGTAACATTATTTTCTTTAGTAAATGTTACTTTACCATTTACTTTGTATTCAGCAGTCCAAGATTCATTTTCTCCCCTATAAGTATAGTCGTGTTTAATAACTTCCTTATTTGAGCAGCCTGTCATTACTAATATAGTCAAGATAATCATAAAACTAATTATTTTTTTCAACTTTCTTATCCACCTTTTAAATTTTAATCAATGATAACTTTTATTATTTATTTTCCGTATATTTCTATAATTATTTATACTGAAAATTCATTAGAAATATAATTCTTTTTGAATGTATTTCAAAATAAAAATCATACCTAACTACCATACAATGATTTATCTCTAAAAATCCTAATTTATTCATTACTAATTATAGTACATTTTGTAATTATTAAGCTATTCAAATTTCAAAGAACATTTTTTTATTAATTAATGCATCAATTTCATACATTGCGCAATATATACTTTTAAAATTTTTAATCATAAAAAACTCCATTTCGGCATTTTATATAAATTTGTCCTCACTTTATGTTCTATGGTGCAAGAGGTCCATTTACGCCCACCTTCTATGAATAATTCATCCTCTGTAAAATTATTCACTCACTCAATAAACTCCTCTACTTTTTTATTAAACAAATTTTGTAGCTCTAATAAAGAGTACTCAGAATACTCAGTATAAAAACTTTTGTAAAGCCCGCCAAGGTTATTCCACTTATATCCTGATGCAAGTGTAACTACTACTTTACCATCAGCTTCGTCTTTGTCCCATTTTCTAATTAAGTCTAGCCATCCTAGCTGATAAGAAATAATTTGTGATGGTGTCCTGCCAACTCCATCTATCATTTTTGATTTATCTTTTTCATCAACATGTTAGGTTTAAAGTTGATTCTGGTCCCATACCTCCTACCAAGCCCAATTTTCTCATATAATGCACCTCCTTGAAGTAATATTTTTTAACAAATTATAACATATATTCAAATATAAAATTATTTAATTTTATATAATAATCCCATTATAATCATTATTTTGTTTTTAAAGAGCATACCATTGGTGTATATCTTAATCCATCTGTAACCTGCTCTATATCTGTATCAGCAAATCCTAAATTATGATATACTTCTATAGCATATGGAGAAGAATTTACTGTTATAGTACCAGAAATATTATCTGAGCATGCTTTTTCAAACAACTGCCTTCCAATTCCTTTTCTATGATACATACCATCTACAAAAAATAATGCAATATGACTACCACTACTGCGGGTTGCAAGCATACCAACCATATTTCTATTTTCAAATGCTCCATAGATTCTAAGCATTTTTATATAATCCTTGTCATGTATAGAATCCCAAAAAGCCTGTATACCTTCTTCGGAATAGTCTGGTGATTCATATTTTTGAAAACCTGTCCATGCTAATTGTAATGCAGTATCAAATTCACTGCATGCAAGCTCTCTTATTTCCATATTTCCTCCTTATTAGTCATTCTTTTCTCTTTATTATTAATATTATTCACCTAAAGCTTTTTTTAAATCTTTAATATATAATTCCTGCTGCTTTTTTAAATAGATTCCAGCAAACAAATTCATAATAGGATTGTTTAAAGACACTTCTTCTGTAAATTCTATTTCAGTTCCATCACCTATCTTATTAAACTTTCCAATCCAATAACCTTTCATGTTCTTATTGCTCATATGAAACTCATAACGCTCAAAAGGCTTCTTTTCTGTAATCATAAAATTTGTTGGAAATCCTTTTGATGTATATTCTATAAAACTTAAGTTATCTTTACCAATTTCAATCTTGCTTAAATCACTTCTTCATTCAAAATTACTATTGTCAGTTACAACTTTCCAAACATTCTTAATATCTGATCTAAATCTACCCTTTATCACACATTTTTTCATATCATAATCCCCTTTTTATTTAAAATATAATTTATACACTTTTTGAATTTGAAGTATCATTTATGGTTTTTATCATACACTTACAACTAAATTAATACTATTTATAATTTATAATATAATTTCAAAGTGATATTTATAAGTATGTGAATTTTATAATGAATGAGCTAACTACTGAAGAGACACAAGAACCAGAATTAATTATACAAGCAAAAAGAAGCTTATATATTATAGAAGCTATATTAATGTTTTAGATATGTCTCTATTAATTTAAAATGTGTCCATAAAGATATACTAGCACCAGGAAGTAATTCTAAAATTCTAAAAAATAAAAATTCTTAAGTTCCTAAATTCTTAAATTCTTAAGTTCTAAGATTCTAAAATTATTAGTGACTTAGGTCAATATTTAATAGTATGAGCAATTATCATTTATTTTTTAAAAAAACATATCTAAGTTTATAGATAAAATTTTATAATAAAGTAATAAAAAAACACCACATTTTCATTTCTGAATATGTGATATTATATATATTATTAATTTTGAAATATTTAAAATTGGTAAATCTTCACTTATCTATAAATTAGACTATATTTTTAATCTATCTGACGCTAATATTGCATAATAACTAGCATCACATATTCCTTGATTATTCCGATCAGATTGACGTAATGTTCCTTCATAAATCATTCCACACTTTTTCATTACTCTACCGGAATTGAGATTTCTAGGGTCATGTCTAGATTCAATACGATTCACGTGAACTTCATCAAATAGAAAATTAATAACCATTTTTAATGCCTCAGAAGTAATTCCTTCATGCCAAAATTTACGTCCAATACAATAACCAATATGAGCCATTCCAACTTCTTCATCTTGATGTACAACACTTATCGATCCTATTGGCTCAATACTGAAATCTTTCACTATAATAGCCCATTGATAGAAATCAGGATTTTTATAATTATTTACCCAATCTCTTAATACTTGTTTGCTAATGTCTAAACTTTTATGAGCTGGCCACGTTAAATATTTTGTTACTTCTGCATCTGATGCCCAATTATTAAACATTGCTTTATCATCTTCTAATACAAACTGACGCAAAATTAAACGTTCAGATTCTATTCTTTTTGTTCCAATATTATTCATAATATCCCCTCACAAATCATAATTAATTTATTAGTAAATTATAACACATATATAAATATAACGTTCTTTAATCTCTAAAGAACGTATATTTAGTTGCTATTGACCATATTTAAAATTTTAATTCTTCTTCTCTTTGATGCAAAACACAGCCATTAAAAGTAAAATTATTGTAATACATGACATTACTGCGAATGTTATGTTTAATCCATGTATATGTGCGCTTTCCCCAAAACTTGTGACTGAATTTTGTGCTACTAGTGTCATTATTGCAACAAATATAGCTGACCCAATTGATCCTGAAATTGTTCTAAGCGATGTAAGAAGAGCCGTTCCATGAGGTGTATCTTCAACTTCAATTCCACTAAGTCCCCAGGTAACTAAAGGCATCATAAGGCATCCTATTGAAATACATCTTATGGCATTTAATACTGCTGCAACTACTATAGACGCATTTAATGGTATAAATGCCATACCTACATTACTTATAAGCATAAATAAAGCACCAGCTATAAACAACTTTTTCATTCCAATCATATCATATATTTTCCCAGCAAATGGGCTTACTATTGCCATTAAAAGTGATCCTGGAAGAGTAACTAACCCTGATACTGTTGCAGACATTCCCTTAATTGCTTGTACATATAGAGGCATAATAATAGAAGATCCCATCATAACAAGATATAATACCATGCTTCCTATGACGCTCAACATATACTCCCTGTTTTTAAAAATTCTTAATTCAAGAAATGGCATTTCCATGTGTAGCTGTCTGTATACAAATATAATCATAGCTGTAATTCCTACTATAATAGGCAGAATAATATTTATACTTAATAATGCATAATTTCCTATGTTTCCAATTCCCAAGATAATACCGCAATAAGCTAATGCACTTAAAACAAAAGACAATATATCAAATTTTTGTTTTACAGTGTCAAGAATATCATCAAAAACAAAAATAGCTAGTGCAAATGAAATAGCTATAATAATTAATGCAATAACAAATATCATCTGCCATCTCATATGATCTACAATAAATCCTGCAATGGTAGGTGCAATTACAGGTGCTGCTCCAACAGAAAGTCCATATAATCCCATAACAGAACCTGCTTCTTCTTTTGGATAAATGCTAAGAAGAACAACTTGTGCCATAGATGTTAATATTCCATTTCCAGCTGCTTGAAAAATTCTTCCAATCATAAGCATCGTAAAATTTGGTGAAAAAATATCAATTATAAGTCCAAACATAAAACATACTAAAGCAGACAAATATAATTTCTTTGTTTCAAATCTTCTTATCAAAAATGCAGTGGCTGGCATCATGATTCCCATTGCAAGAGAATAACCACTTGTAAGCCACTGCCCAATAGTTGCGCTAATTTTAAGATCGTTTAAAATAGGGGGAAGCGCTGTGGTAAGTGAAGTTGCAAGCATAGATGATGCAATGCATGTCACCAATATATTTATGAATATTAATGACCTCTTTTGTTTATTAATTTTCATTAAAGTTTTCATCCTTTCCATATCCTCAATGTGTAATGTTTAGATAATGATTTTATTATCTAAACAGTTGTAACTTTAATAAAAGTATATTATAATGACTTTGTTTTAACCACTACACAATTTTGTAATATGTAAATATAAAGGGAAAAAGTATGAATAAAAGCAATAATAAAAGATACCAGATAACAGATGAAAAAATAGAAAATGCATTATTAACGCTTCTTAAAGATAAAGACTTTAACTCAATATACGTTAATGACATATGTAAAGAAGCTGGAATTGCACGTACATCTTTTTATTCTCATTATGATGACATAAATGATTTGATATTAAAAATCCAGAAAAAATATTCTAATAAAATCATTGATATACTTCTAAAAAATAAGCTTTCACCAAAAGATGCCTACACAAAGTATTTTTCTTATATAAAGGATCATTCTAGCTTTTATAAAGCATATTTTATGAGTATTGATAGCAAAATATTAGCAAAAACTACTTATGATTCTATATTTGATTTATATTCCAAGCCACTAAACGATGATGAGATAGCCAAGCGTAAAAGAAAATATCATATGATTTTCATTGGAAATGGAATAAAATCTATTGCATGCAAATGGCTTTTTGATGGCTGCATAGAAACACCTGAAGAAATGACTGAAATACTGCTTCAGGAATATAGTTATATATTTTCTAATCAAAATGCAGAAAATATTTAAAAAATAATTATGATTAAAAAGACAGTAATTTATTATAAGACTTATTTATAGATAAGATAACCCCACGAAAATCCAATATTTATGATTTTCGAGAGGTTCCTAATGCTATGGCATATCTCATTCTTAACTAGTTTTTTCTTCTTTATTTAGCTTCATAATTTTCCATTCTTGTTTAATGGTATGCAAATTAACATCATATACAATCTACTGAATTTCAATTTTTAAATCTATCTCACTTATTGGAATTTATTAAAGAAAAGTTACCCCTACTTTCAATAACTTCTCTTTTGTATGCTGAAATTTTTTCATGTTCCCAATTCCAATACAAGTCAAATCAAATAATACATCAAATTCTTCTCGTCCTACCAACGCTGAATATCCAACATAATCATTTCCATCTACCCCAACAAATTCTATTGTTTGTGTGTTAATTTTCTTAAGATATTCAAATAATTCCTTGTTAGAAAAACAACTATTTTTCTTTTTTTCATAAATGTTATTTGAGACAACAGATAGTCCATCAACTAACTTTTTTCAATTTTTCCATTCTACCACCAAAATTTATTTGTAATATAAAACACCATTTCTGCCGGATATTCACTTATTTTTTTATTGATATTTAGAATTAGTTTTTTCTCATCATATGGATATCTTTTTTTATTTCTTTTGTTTCTGACATAATCTTCTTGCATATCAATAACCAGCAAACATTTCATTTTATCACCTCTACAAATTATAATTTATTTTTAGAAAATTATAGCCCATATGCAAATATAATACTATTCGATTTCTCAGATATTAATTTACTTCGTCACTTTTTAGAATTGCGAAATAAAAATACCGCATATTCATTTGAATAACACGGTACTTTAATTATATTTTTATTGCTTCAATGATTTAATCAATAAACTGAAATTTATCATCTTACATATAATACTTATTGTTTTTTATATTCTATAAAAAAGCATTAACCTAATCTAAACCTGAGACCAAATATAGTCATCACAAAAATTGGGACCAAAATAGTAATTCCCCCTAAGAATACAATAGATATACGAACTTTTTCCTCATCTTTTAATAGTGCACATAATCCTCTATATATTAATACTCCGATTAAGCCCCCTAAAAAATTAAGAATAATATCATCGATATCCGCAGCACCAAGCCCCAAAATAAGTTGAAGCATTTCAACAAACAAAGAGATGAATAATACAAACAACGTGCTTATCCATATTTTTTTATTTTTCTTTAATAACTGTAAATAAATTCCCATAGGAATAAACAATACTATATTTCCAATTATATTGCTTAAAATGACAATTGGAGGAACATTCAACCCACCTACCAAATAACTATATATAGTATGAAATGGTATGACATTAACACTCCTAATATATTCTCTATTTGAACTAAACAATTCTAATGGTGAAACGTACTTGAAAATCAACGCATAAGAACATATAAGAGTATACAAAAAAAGAAAAATTCCAAACAGCATAAACGCGTTGAATTTCTTAAATTTCTTCATATTACTATTTGCCTCCATCAAATTCTAATTTATTCAACTTAAAAGTCAGTACTATTATAACATATTTTTCATACCGTATTATTCAATTTTCAAGGATCATTTAGTTCGCAATTTATTCATATTGTGCATAAAAAAATACCGCAAATTCATCACTGAATAATACGGTATCTTTATTATGTAATTCTAATATATTTAACTTTATAATATTTTAGCCTCTAGGTGCATACATAATTATAATAACTCCAACTAGCGCTATAAAACCACCAATCAAATCAAACTTATCAGGTGTTATATTATCAATTTTCCATCCCCATAAAATTGAGAGAACAATAAATATTCCTCCATAAGCTGCATATACCTTTCCAAAATTAGCACTTGAAGGTTGTAATGTTGGAATTATACCATACAAAATTAATATTATTGCCCCAGTGATTCCATACCAAAAACTCTTTCCATCACGTAGCCATATCCATATGAGATATCCACCACCAATTTCAAATATTCCTGCTAATATAAAGTAAAATATTGATTTTATAATTTCCATATGTAAATCCATGCTCCTCACAATGTATTGAAGTAACTTCCCCAGCCATTATATCATATTTATATATCGACTATTCAATTTCTAATAACATTTTATGAATAGCTGCACACTTTATATGATTTTATTCAACATACAACTTTTCCATCTCCAATATAAATTTAATTACTAAAGAAAGAAGTAATGATATAATAGAAATAAAATCAATTAAAAAAGGAGCATTTACAATATGAACATACTAGCATCTACAGTTAGTCATGCATTTTTGCAGACACTCATAATAATGTTTGAATTGTTTGGAATAATAATTATATTTGGACTACTGCTTGGATATTTAAGAAATAAATCAATTAAAAATATTCTATCTTCAGTGGGATTTAATGGAATTATATTCACTTGTCCTGGAGTATTTATACATGAGCTTAGTCATTATGTTTTTGCAAAAATCTTCAGGTACAATATAAAAGAAGTAAGATTATTTAGACCTATCAAAGGCTCTCAAGATGGAGTTTTAGGGTATGTTAATTTTTCATACAATGAGCGAAGTATATTTCAAAAGATAGGCTTATTTTTTGTTGGATTTGCGCCTATATTTGGCGGCACTTTTTGTCTTCTAATATCTATGAGATTTTTATTGCATGACACATATACTCTATTAGTAAATAACATACATGCTTCATTAAACACTGTAAATATATTAAGTACTGACTTTTTTGCATTTCAAATTAATATTTTTAAGCAAATGCTTATTTCAATGTTTTCATTTAACAATATTCATACATTAAAATTTTGGATATTCATTTATATTGCTATTTGTATTTCTGCACATATTTCATTAAGTGATGCTGATTTAAAAGGCAGTTATAGTGGACTTATAACTATGTTCATACTTATTTTAGCATTAAACATATTCAGTGGATTAAATATATCACTGCCTTTAATAACTACATACAACATCATTATTGTTATACTGTTAAATACTTCATTGCTATTCTCAGTGCTGCATCTTCTTTTTTCTATATTATTAAAAAAGGTTATCTCCTATTTTTAATAAAGTCTTATAAATAAAAAGTATAATTCTATCACTATATTATTTTGATATAATTTCTACTCCATCATTTGTTACAAGAAGTGTATGCTCCCACTGAGCTGAGTAAGAACCATCCTTCGTCTTCACTATCCATCCACTCTTTTTATCAATAAAAATCTTTCTATCACCAGCATTTATCATGGGTTCAATAGTGAAGACCATTCCTGGGACAAGGACCATTCCTGTCCCTCTTTTTCCATAATGAAGAACTGTTGGATCTTCATGAATAGCAAGTCCTACACCATGCCCGCAGAATTCACGAACTACGGTATAGTGGTTATTCTTAGCATGCTCTGCAATTACAGCACCAATATCCCCAAGAGTTGTTTCAAATGGCTTTATTATTGATATAGCCTTTTCAAGACACTCTTTTGTTACTTGTACAAGTTTTTTATTCTCTTCACTTACATTTCCAATCATAAACATTCTTGATGCATCTGCAAAATATCCATTTAAATTAGTAGTAGCATCTACATTTACAATATCTCCATCTTTTAATATTCTGTCTGTTGACGGAATTCCATGACACACTTCATCATTTATAGATATACATACACTCTTAGGGAATCCTTCATAATTCAAATCTGCTGGGATAGCACCATGATCTATTGTATATTTATGAACCATTTTATTGATTTCTTCTGTAGTCATTCCTTCTTTTATATTTTCTTCTGCAAGATCAAGAAGTCCACTGTTTATTTCTGCTGCTTTTCGTATTCCTTCAATCTGCTTTGCATTCTTTATCATCCTTTTAAGAGGAGTAATCTTTCCTTTTGATCTTAAAAAATTTATTTTTTCATCAAATTCAAGATGGCATTTCTTATATTTTAATCCACTTCCACACCAACATTCATCATTTCTGTTATTATTCATAAAATCATATCCTATCTATATAAATTAATTCTTATCTTTCATTATATTCTTGTTTATATTATAATTCATATATTATAATATATTTTTAGATACTTTATTTCCTCACTCTAATAATCTAATAATTTCATAACAGATTGATATTTATCTTTATAGAGCTCTTTACTCTCATCTGAAAGTTTTTCAAAACTACGTTTAAGCTTATTCTTTACAAACTCCACACCTTCAATAAAGTCCAAATTCTTTTTTACATACGCTAAATATAGTAAACTAGGTACATTATCAAAATGTGAGATAGCATCTGCGTCTGCAATACATACTTCCTCTTTTGTTTGTTTTCCATTTAAAACACTGCCTCTATGATTCTTAATGCACTGTTGGACAAGCTTAATCTTATCTGGTTGATAATTCAATTCTTTTAAAATTTCTTCTGCTATTCTTGCTCCATGAATATGATGTTCTTCATATAAGCTATAATCTGTTACCGAAGCAATATCATGCAGCCATGCCGCAATTATTACAACCTCTCTATCTGCATTATACCTATCTGCAATTAATTCTGCATTATTAACAACTGCTTTAATATGGTAAAAACATCCCATACCAAAAAAATTTGAAGGTTGTTTACACCTAAATTCAACTTCTTTGCTTATATAGTTGATTATATCTTGTCTCATATTTGATTTCTCCCTTAATTAGAATAAGAAATTGGAATTTCCATATATAAATTAAACTTTATATTATCCTACTTTTACATGGATCCTATTTTTTAAATTGAATTTTTCCATTTTTCCATCATATAATTTATAAGAAAAATACCTTCTCGCTCAACCTGTTGTTCTTTCAAAACTTTATAGCCTCTCTTTTCAAAAAATGGCTTTGCAGTAATTGAAGCATGAACTAAAATTCTCTTTCCAATTGCATATTTTTCTAATTTATTACATATTGCTGTTGCAACATCTCTATTTTGATAATCCTTGTGAACATAGAGACGATCTAAATAATTGTTTTTATCAATATCGCCAAAACCAATTATTTTTTCATTTTCAACTGCTACAACAGTATAATTTTCCAAAAGAGACTTATTCCATCTAACAGTATCTAATTTACCTGTTGCCCATACATACACTTGCTCTTTAGTATAGTCTTTTATATTGATTGTATGAACTGTATCATAAAATAGCTTAGCTATTTCATCAAAATCCTTTGCTGTATATTCTCTAATTATCATTCTCTCTATCTCCATTTAAAATTCTGAATATTTATTTATAATGCTGTTTGCATTTCTTCGCATATTACTTTAAGTGATACTGATTTAAAATGTAGCTCTACTGGGCTTATAACTATATTTATACTTATTTTTTTATTGATCTTATTTAATTCCTTTTAAAGAACAATCTTTTTCTCTTTTGATATCTTAAATTTAGTTTCTTCCTTACTGAAAACAATACAATTAGTTAAATCTTCGTCTATATAATTTATTGGCAGTTCTACAAATGCTACTAACTTATCTGACTTAATAAATCCAATCATATTTATCGTGTCAAGATATTCTATATTAAATTGTGAATTTCTTGTACTTATTCCATCCTGACTTAAGATATCTTTAGGAGTCGAGTATGGAGTAAATATGTACATCTTATCCCATTCAAAATTTGTTATTTGGCTAAAGTCTATTTCGTTTGATTTGTCAGTAGCTTCAATGATTGTATTTTTTAAAGCAACATCTTCTTTTATCTTATTTAATCTGTTCACACATATAAAAACTATACTACATAAAAATAATAGTGAAAAACCTAAAACAACATATTTTTTCTTCATATAACATCGCCTCCTTTATAATTTTACCAATATGGTAACAGTCACCTATCGTTATTATTACCAAAAATCTTCACACCCCATAAACAAATATCTTATTAAAATAACCCTCTTTCACTTTAATCTTTTATATTTCTCTCTAATTTATATATTTTAGCAATTCATATATTCTATCGTGAGTGTACGTTATAGTATCAAGTGCAGAAATATATGCACAAATCGTCCCACCTTCATGTCTTTGTAAATCATCCTTAATAGCTGTTTCTTTTTTATTAATCCATTCTATTTCTTCCTTTTGTAATTTTTTAAATTCATTTTCTGGCATAACTTTTTTAAGATAATTATATATATCATTTAATAAAGTATCATATTGTTTAGCAAAATCACTCGCGTATATTGTAATATCATATGTTGTATTTGCTTTTTCATTGGCTACCTTATCATTTTTTTCAATTTTGTATAATCTATCTAAGAAACTATTAAATTTTTGATTATTTGCTGAATAATCAAAATGTGTCCATACTCCTTCAAGATTTACATAATAATCTCCAATCTTGGTTCCACTACTCATAACTCCATATTCATCAAAATAATACCATTTTCCATCAATTAATTTCCAACCTATAGTATATTTATTCCCTTCTGAATATTTCCACAAAACATCCTCAGCATATTCTGATTTTATCCACTTTGCACTTGCTCTTATTGGATTTAATGCAAATACTGAAGTTACTACTAATAAACTAACCATTGCTTTTGTCAACTTTAATTTTTTCATTTTTATTCACCCAATCACTTTTTTATTTCTATTCAAATTACACTTTACTGATTCACACAGTTTATCATTGCATCATATAAAATCTCAGGTAATAAAAATACCTTCTTTGGTACTTTTATGGCATATATATCAAATCCAAATATCTAATTCACATTAAAAATGGTATTTTTGAAGTTTTCTATATAGATGATATGAAAGCTACGCTTTACTCATTTACTGATGCACCTGTAGAGTTAGAAAACTAATAAAATCAGACAAGCTATATATTATTAAGTATGTAGCTTGTTTTTATATTCAAAATCTCTATATTAATCAATTAATCATTATCTAATTGCACAAATCTAATTTCATATAAATAGATATATCCATTGGACTAGTATTGTATTTGTTAATATCACACTATAAAATTTCAAAGAGTATTCTTTAATTATTTGATATCTCAATCTACAAATATATAAAAAATATCGCCTATTCATTTATTATAAATAAGCGATACTTCAATAAGCATATTAAATTTTTCATATATCAATATTAGATTTACTAATTCACCTTATTGATAACTTAAAATTTATAGTTATTATCTAACCTTGAAGACCGTTTGCCTGTCTTTCCATATTTTCTACGACAACATCATGAATATCTCCGAGTGAAGCACAATACTCAAGTACTTTCCATGGAGCGTTTGTGTGAAAATGAACTTTAACCAGCTCATCATCACCAACTGCAAGCAAGCAGTCTCCTTCAAAGTTTTTAGTAATATACTCATTTATTTCATCTTCTGAAAGATTTTCTCCTGCAATTAATAATTGTGTATCAAATCTATATTCAAGCATAATAATTCTCCTTTTAAAATTTAAAAATTTATATTTATTTGTTAGTAAATTATAGCACTTTTATTAATATAATACTATTTAATATTGCAAATTTTTATTTATGAATTTATTACTTAACCTCTAAATTTCATCAATAAAAAATATCACATAATCCATTGGAATATAATGCTTGGCGAGGCACGAAACTAGCATTATAGCCCATCTTCATCTACTGATGAAGATGTTTCCTTTATCATTGAATAATGTGATATTTCAAACTAATATTTTAGCAATACATATTATAAAAATCTCATCTTATTTCTATTGCTATGATCTTAGTAAGTTTAACTCAAGTATTTTCTTAAACTAATTTATAATATATCATTTGAATATTATAAATTATTATCTCATATGGTTTAATACAATAATATTTAAATACTCATTAAGTAATATTTATCTTCTTAATAAAGACTTAAATTTACTATTACACCTATCATAAACATCAAAAAATACATTATCTTTTGTACTTATTAATATTCCCAAATATATTGCTCCACAAAGAATAACATCTAATGCACAAGAAATAATCATGTTTTCCACATATTTATTGACTACAAATGTTATTGGAATAAACAATAATGAATAATAGAAATATTTCATATTTTCAAATGAAAACAGCTTTATGTCCAATTTTAATTTTGTTCTTATAACCCTATATTCTAATAAAATTACTAATACATTAGAAATCATAGTCACCATAATTGAATTTGCTGGAGTAAATACATTAAGTAATACGAGAATAAAATTAACAACTACATTAAATATTCCACATATAAAAAATATTTTTACATCTTCATTTTCTTTTTTATACAGATATATAATCTGATTTGATATGATTCCTTGTACACCTAAAGTTAGCATATATATTGAAAATACTATCATTGCAGGATACCATGGAACATATTTAGGTCCAAATATCCACATTACCTGCTTTGAAACACAAAGAAGTCCTATTGATGCCGGGAATAACAATAGAAAATATATTTTCATCACTTTATTTAATAATGAAAAATATGTATCATCATTATCATTTCCACGGTTATTAGCAAGCCTTGGCATTGTTACTTGAATTATAGTAAGCATTAATGTATTTATTATGAGCATTGCTTTTTGAGCTATCCCATATGCTGACAAATCTGCTTCACTGCCAAATTTTATTATTAATAGCCTGTCACATTGAGTATACAAAAGGCTTGTATTTGAAAGAATTACTGCAAGAAACATGGGCTTTATATACTCTTTTATTCTTAAGTTAGAAAAATCAAATCTTATTTTTTTTCTAATATAAAAATAGCTCCACAAATTATTTACTATATTTACTGCAACCCCAAGATAAATGTATATAAAGAAATCATCGATTGAACGTATAACACATAAAATTATGATTGAGTAAATTATCTTTACTATCATTGTTTTAACTGCAATAAAATCATAATTTTCTAAAGCTTCATTGATCCACTCTACATAAAATAAATTAAAGACTATATTGAATCCTAAAACAACACATGTATAAAAAGCTGGATTATCTCTATAAAATCTAAATAAAAATATCATATAGCATGCTGATACAATTATTGTTGCTGTTGTACTTATTAAAAATAAGCTTGTAAATGTCTGCCTCAACTTCTTTTTATCATCTCGAACCTTGCTTATTTCTCTTAATCCATATTGATAAACTCCAAAGCTTGCAAATGCTATAAGCACTGTATTAAACGTTTCTCCTTGCGTGATGTATGAAAACTGCTTTTCAGTAAATGTTCTTGTTATAACTGGCGTAACTATTATAGGTAAAATTATATTAAATATATTTAATATTGATTTAAAAACTGCATTTTTTGATATAGATTTAGACATATTTTTTCTCCTAAACATATTATTAAATGTATTTGTTATAAACGTCTAGATCGATGCTTTATTTATATAGAAGTTAATCATTGAGATCAATATCTTTATAATTATTTCCTAAAATGATCCTTACTACCTCTTTTGTACTTGCATTTGCATCTATTTTTATTCCATTAATATCTTTTTCAAATGCATTTAAGCATCTATCAATTTGCTGCACAGTCCATGAGCTATCATCTTCACCTCTTTTTGATAATCTTTCTAATATAACAGACTTTTTAGCAATAAGAATATAATGCTGAAGAGCAACCCCTTCTTTTATAAGCCTTTCTATGATCTGGCCATAGTATTCTTTATTTGTAAGTGTCATTGGAACAATGATTGTCCCAGAATAATTTTCATGAATGTATTTTAACATGGAATAATTAAAATCACGCCACATTGGTATATCTTGAAAATCACCTTTTTCCTTAATACACTGTGGTGAATTATCCCAAATAAATTCACCTGCCATTTCAGGATCATATATAAAAGAATCTTTAATGAGTTTATTTAGCTCCTCTGCTGTTGTTGTTTTTCCAACACCAAATGCCCCATTTATCCATATAACCATAATGCTCTCCTTATAATAATCATAGCTTCATTACAAAATAATTATTTTCTTAGATTATTATTTTAAATAATATTCCCTTTAGATTTAATTCATTTAATTATATTACATTTATAGTATATAATAAATATTTATGATATGATTTCATAGTATATTTTCAAATTTATATAAAAGTAAAAATTGCTTAGTCTTAATTTTACTAAGCAATCTTTATTGAGTATTTTTTTATATAGAGTTCTTATTTTTTCTTTAACATAATCAATCATTTCTAATTTTTTAACAATAACTCACTATCTTTTATCTAATTTACAATTATTCTCTTAAATTTATTATAATTTAAATCTAAAATGTCTCCACAAAGCTATACTAGCACTAATCACCAAATTCTTAAGGATTTGGGACTTTAAGAACTTAAGAATTTTTCTTCTTAAATTCTTAAGTTCTTAAAAATATTTAACTGCTATGATTTTTATTGAGCTCCACATCATAATATTTTTTTCCTTGAATTGCTTTTACAATCATTCCATCAACCTGATGAAGAACAATTGCAGTCATAATAGTGCATACATAAACTGCAGCCAGATAAAGAATATTATTTGAAATAGTTATATATTGTGAATTTAATACAACCAAGAAAAATCTATGAATAAGATAAATTTCAAGTGCTATTATTCCTAAGAAATCAAGAATCTTATTATTTAATCTGACTTTCATTGTTAAAATAAGAATAAAGCTTACAAAAAATGTTGTTGCTAATGTTTCGCATAAAAGACATACAATTGAGCATGCCCGTCCAGCTAAGCCTGGCCGGTAATAAGAAAGCATCATTACAACAACAATTGCAACACCTGTTAATACAATTGTTCCTACGCTACTAATAGCAAAAAAAGTAGCATACCGTTTTTTAATACATGAAATAATTCGTTCTTCATTTTTAGCTACATACATGCCTATAAATAGTAAAAAGCTAGTATTATACCACCATTCACCTTGAAGCCAAAAAATTCCGTGGCCTGCTGCTATTCCTACAATTAAATATGCTATTGAAAAAATACCCATTATTTTAAATGCTTTATCCTCATTTTTGCCATATTTAAAAGCTAAGTAAAATATAATATAAAATATTGCAATAGTAATCATATACCATGCATTAGAATTCATAAGAGTAATACCTAAAAATGTTGTTATTCTGAAAAAAATATTATCCATTCCCATCACAAGTGGATTCATATCATTATACATTGTTCCACCTGTAACTAATACAATTACAGTCAGAATAGTATTTACTACATACAAAGGCACAAGAACAACTGGTATCCTTTTTCTTAAAAAACCATTTAAATAATTTGGTTTATTTTTATAACTTTTAAATAATCCATAACCTGAAAAAAAGAAAAATACCCCTACAAATAAGAATCCAATTAGAGCAAATATACTTAATGCTCCTGCTCCTTGTCCACTATAAACAAAAGGCTGAACAAAATGATGTGCAATAATACATACAGCCCAGAATCCCTGTATTCCTTTTGATACTTTTAAACTTAAGAAGTCTTCATTAAAATTTCCTTTTGGCGCTATTTTTACACCTAAAAATAATATAAATGCAAAAATAAGTAAATAAATTGTCATTATTGTCCTCCTATATTTTGGTAGCATCAACACTAATATATAAATTTTAAACTTTTATTCAATATGTATATTTATATATGTTATGTTATTTTTTTCAATTTATTATTTTCTTTATTATAGCACTAATTATAAAAAGTAAATACATTATTATTTTTTAATATTATCTTAAAGAAATCTATTATCAATGTAGCCATAACACCTTTTCTTAATTTAATCAATTTCAAATTCTGCTACAAGAGTCCTATATCCTATTTTGTTACTCACCTCTTTTACTATCTTATACTTTCCTGCTGTAAAATCTTCAAAATCTTTTATAATATCTAATTTACACTTATTCCCATTTATTTCTTTAGGTCCTATTTCATATGCAAGATCAGTAAAATATGTTTCATCAGAAAACTCCAAAAGATTCCCTTTATCATTTTCAAATTTATAAACCTCATAGTACTCCTCACAACTTAGCATGTAAACTCAGAAATAAAAATATAGCATTATTCAAAATTAATTTGTTAATTTGAATAATGCTATATTTAAAATTATTATTTTCTCTTTAAAGCTTCCTTCTATTTAACTCTCGATTAGATTTTATTTAATTGCACGCAGTTCTATATACCCTCTTGTTCCAATTGGTTCGAGTTGAATTCGAGGGTTTGAATCATCCCACGAATATCCAATTACAGATGGATCATATTTCTTCATAGAATCCCATATCTCTTCAATTGCCTGACAATAATCTTCTTCAGCAAACGGCTCTCCTTGAAACATCATGTATTTTGCAGCAGGCAGTTTAATTACATCAAAGCCTTCTGGCACAATACCATCATAGTTTTCAGCAACTTCAACTCCCTGTACATATTCTGATGTACCATGAATTCTGTATTCAGATGGAAGCCATAAGCAAACTGGCTCACCACTGATTGATTTGATACTTTTAAGAAGCCCCCAGACATCACAGCCTACTTCCTCACAGTAAGCAAAATAGTCACTAGCCTTGACTCCCCTTTTGATAATAACTTTGCGAGCAGGTTTTTCAATCACTTGAATAAATACATTCTTTAGATTTCCCATTCCTAATTCTTATCTTCTATACTCCATAAGGATAATTGTGTTCATATTTTGACTGAAATTCTTTTAAGCTTATTATTTTTCCATTTCCATTAAAAACGATTAATGAAACACCATCAAAAGAGCTTATTTCATCATTATATTTACATTGAAAAAACCATTCAACAGCAGTTACATTATTATCATGAATAAATGATTTAATATCCCAGCGTATAACTTTCCCTTTCTTATTCCAATCTTCAAACCACTGCTTAACTTGTTTTAATCCTCTGTATTCTGGGCCATAGCATTCACTATATATTATAGAATTATCAAATACCTCTTCTAAAGAACTTATGTCATTTTTAACCCAAGATTCAAAATATCTTTTTATTAATTTTTCTCTTTCAGCCATATCCACTTATCTCCTTGTATCCAAAACTAAATTACTATTTATCTCTTGCAATTCTTTCTTCATATACTTGAAAATATTTAGTTATTTCACTTTACTCTATCATTACACTATCAAAATCAAATGGAAATTCTTCTGCTTCCTTTGACGCAAAATTAACCTTATAGCCAGTACCATCTTTATAGAAGAAGCCATTATCTAATTCTACTTTTATATAGCACATATTTTCATCATCCTCATTATTATGTTCAAAGTACCAAGGTTCAAATACTTTAATTAACTCACTTCTTATTTCTTTGTTTTCTTCTTTTACGGGATGTCCTATATTATAAGCTTTTCCATTAAATCTATATAATTTATTGCAAAGTGAAACATTACAATTTGACTCTAATTCAATTGTTTTTTGTGATTTTGCATACGTAACAATATAAAACCTCCCATCATCATAAAAAGTATCTACAAATCTAACTGATGGTATATTGTCCTTTGATGTGGCTAATGCAAATTGATAATCCTTACTAAATAGTTCTTCCAGCGTTTTCAATGCTTTTTCAAAAGTATTCATTTTATAACCTCTCATTTCAAATTATTTTTTATATTTAAATTACTTTTAAGCTAATTTAACTTATCTCTTTTTCAAAAACTACTAATTCTACTGTGCCATCAATCATTTTATCTACTATTTTATATCCACATTTTTTATAAAAATAATGATTTCTTAATTTATCTGCTGGCGTTTCAAGTGACCATTTCTTAGCATGGGGAAACTGTTTTTCAATAAATGCTATTGCTTTTTGTCCAATCATCTTATTTTCATATTCTGGTATTATGCAAAGGCAATTCACATGATATTCATCATCTTTAATTTGCTTTACACTTATTTTCCCTACCAATTCTTTATCTGCAACAATTTTGAATACGAAATTATTTTTCATTGCTTCACTTATCTCTTCAGCATTTCTTCCATATCCAGGACACATACCATATTTTAAATAATCAGAATAAAATGATTTATTTTGCACTTCTACAAATTTTTCTGCATCCTCTTCAGATGCTGTTATAAATTCAATTTCCATATTAGTGACCTCGTTAACTTATTTATATGTGATTATGTTACAAACCTATTTCAGCATTTCATATAAATATTATATAATATTTACATATATTGTGTCATCCAATGATATTCCATATTATTTCTTAATAATATCACTTTTCTTTACCTTTCTTTTTTGCACGCACGGATTCATTTATATGAACCACATGATGTCTTGTAACTGGCATCAATATGATTCCTGCCACATTTTTTCTTCCCCAAAAATCAATAAGCCAATTTGTTGACTATTCCATGACTTTAAATCCATTTTCCCCACTCTTCTTTCCAGAAAGATTTAAAAGTTATTAATTCTTCTATGTATAAGCTAAAATTTAAATATTACAGATCCTTCTTCATACATATGCTATTTTCATATCCTACATATGGTCCATAATTTTCAATCATTTCATATCCACTGCTTTTATATAAATTAATTGCTTCAATTTGTTTTTTCCCTGTTTCTAATACAGCATATTTATAGCCTTTTGCTTGAACTAATTTCTCAAGTTCATTAATTACTTTTTTAGATAATCCTTGTCTTCTATTTTCTTTCTTTACAAATACTCTTTTCATCTCTACAGACTCACTATCATGTTCTTTAAATCCACCACATGCAACTGGTACTTCATCATCATATATAATCACAACATCATTTATATAATCAACTTTGTTATGTTTATCATATTGTTTTTGTAATTCGCCATATTGCCCATTAAGATCATCATCCAATAACTTTATAAGTTTTATGAAATCCTTATTCCTGCTATCAGTATGTATTATTTTTATATTCATTAATCTTCCTCCCCATCAAATAGCTATTTTGTAATATATTAAATAAAAAAGACTATGTTTAAAAATTATATTTATTAATTACCAGCATTCATGATGCACAATATTATCAAGATTCTTTCTTGGGCGAGGTTTAGGGCTTTCATCTGGATAACCAACAGTTATAACTCCAACTACATATTTATCAGAAGGTATATTTAAAACTGGTCTAATTTCTTCTTGAGTAAATTCTGCAACCCAGCAAACTCCAAGGCCTGCATTATTAGCTTCAAGAAGCATATATCCTACTGAAATTGAAGTGTCTCTAATTATACGTTTTACTTCATCTTCTGGACTACTATCATTTATGTATACTTCTCTGTCATCCTTTATCCTGCAGCGCACATCTGCAACACATACAATAAATACTGGTGCTGTCATCATCCATTTTTGATTATGAGAAGCCTCCATTACTTTTTGTCTCATCTCTTCAGATCTTACTATTATATAATGCCATGGTTGTGTATTATTTCCTGATGGAGCAAGTCTTGCACTTTCAAGAATCTGTGTTATCTTCGCCTCTTCAACTGGCTTGTCAATATATTTTCTTATACTTCTTCGCATTTCAATTTCTTTAATCATGTATATGTCCCCCTTTTTATAATCAGTTCTTTTCATATATTTTATATTAATTTTTTGCAATTAATCTATAAATGTTGTTTCTTTAACATTTGGTAATATATCATAAACTGAACATCCCATTTGTTTTTCAAAATATTCTTTAATTTCTATAGTTGCATTCCATCTATCAATTGTAAAAGGAAAAACTCCATATCTTCTAGTAGTATCTACAAATCGTTTTTCCAAAAGACAAAATCCCTGTGCAGTGGCCAATGAATCACATAAAATTATTAACTTATCATATTCGTCATATTTAACAGATTTCAAAAAACGGTCTATTCTATTATATTCCTCTTCAGTAATATCAAATTTTCCTATCTCAGCTTTAATATCTTGAACAGAATATGAATGAGTTAAACAAACTCTCGCCACCTCATCCCATCCTTTTTCCATTGCATAATCATAACCTGTGATTATATGTTTAACCCCAACAATACCTACTCTTCTTCCTATATCATGTAGGCATCCAAGAACATATGCTTTATCTGAATCAAGACCTTTACAATGCTTAGCAATTTCTTCTGCTGCTCGCCCTACATTTCTAGCATGCTCCTCCCATAACCCCTGATTCAGCTGTCCTGCTAATTTCAATTCCTCTTCTGCTTGCTTTCTTGTTGGTATCATTATAACGTCTCCTTTAAAACTATTCTTCTAAAACATTCATTAATACAAAAAAAGACCATATTAAAATATGGCAATTTAGGCATTGCTATATCTTAATCATCTTTATCAACTGCTATTAGTAAGATGTAATATTTAACATCAAACTTCAATCCTATTTCTAACATCATCCCTATTTCTGCAAACTATCACCTTATCTTTATATTTGTTGCAGATATTTTCATATCTCTCTTTATATTTTTTGCTTCTTCCATCAATTAAAATCCATTTTGCAAATTCAAAATCAAATTTTTCCTCGCAGCCTTCTGACATACTTTCTCTTACTTTTTTTTTAGAATTTAAGTATCTCTTATAAGCTTGTTTAAAGCACACATGCCTTGGAAAGTTCATGAATATTATTTTGTCTGCTTCTTTCATTCTTCTATCCTGATAAAAATCAAAGTAATTGCCATCTATAATCCATGAATCATTTTTCATAAATTCTTCTACTATTCTTTTGGCTTCTTCTTTATTACGCTCCTTCCAATTAGCTTCAAAATTTACAGTATCCAAATATAGGAGTGGGTAATTGTATTTTTCACTTATTTTCTTTGCAAGTGTAGATTTTCCAGATCCACTATAACCTATTATTGCTATCTTCATAATAAATTTATTTCCTCCACATAAGATAAAAATATAAAAGGCATAACATAAAATTATTTTCTGTCATGCCTTTTTCTTTCACATAATATTCAGATTTAATATGATATATTATTAATATATAACTATTTCAAAAATACTTTCAATACATTTACTACATTCTCATTATGATCTGTATTTGATATTACTACAAGTATACCATCATCTCTTTCTGAATTTATATCCTTTAAAATATTTAAATCTTTTGCCTCTATTCCATAAATTCCTTCTTTTCCTGAACTATCAAGTTTTTTAATCACTCCATATTTTTCAAGAGGTAAATCTGAACCACCATTAAGAGTATCTAAGTTTAAGAACATATCATATTTAAAATTCTCTTCAAAGAATTCTTTGCTTACAATTGCAATATCCACCTGCCTGTTTGAAATTTGCATCATATCAAACTGAGAATCAAAATTAATAACGTAATCTTTATTATTTTTTAAAACTATATCATTAAGTTTATCTGCTGCAACAGTTAATTCTTGATTGCTGATATTATTATCAATATACTTAATATTACAGTAAGGTGATTTCCTACTTAATGAATCTGAAATAAAAATGAATAGTAAAAATAGTATACTTACTATAGCAATTATATGTATCTTATAGTATGTCCATAAATAATCTATTTTTTCTAGAAAAGTTTTACCTTTAAGTCCTTCTCTCAATGTAATGTTACGATCCATTAAAACTCCTCCTAATCATTAGTATTATAAAAATATCCGTTACTAATACTGTATCTCTAAGGTTTCACTCATTATAACTCTAGATATCAATAACTATAAAAATTATAACAAGTAAAATCATTTACATTTTAAATTATAACATATATATTAAATATAATATCATTATTTTTCAAAACATATTTTTTAGTAAATTCAGTTTTTATAAATAATATTATATTTTAAAATATTTTATTTCATTAAGTATACAAATATTATTATTGTCACTACTATGTTAGGAAAAGCTAATAATAATAAGCGATATGTAATTTTGACTTTTTTATTATTATCTTCTTTCGTTTCACTAAAAAGATTAAATCTGTATTTATCACCACTAATAAATGCTCCATTTAATATACCTACTATAATTAAGCATGCGACACTTACAATTCCAGTTATTTTAAATGCTATATTATAATCATTTAACATAAAGCCAATTAAAATTGCTGATATACATACAAGTAATCCAATAAAAAAAGATGCTTTCAAACTTTTTCCTCCTAATATCATTGATTCTCTAGTGTAGCCTAATGTTAACAATTTATATGTTAAAAAACAGGTATTTGTACGTTAGTAAATTATAACATATTTACTAATATTGCACTATGAAATAAGTAAAAAATATATTCCTTATTTATTTGTAATTTCTACTATTCCCCATACTTATAATATATCTAAACAAAAAAATTCCCCAAGTGGGGAATCTTATATTAATAATATTATTAAATTACTTTACACGACATCTTCCATTTCCAAAATCGTTTAAAGATTCAGATACATAATTTGCTTTATATGATGCAGTTATTTCTGAAATTTCTTTTTCTCCATCAATATATGGCTGATACATATCATATCCGTCTGAAGTATCTTCACAACAAATATCACTATATCCTAATGAATCCCTTACAATCTTTTCTCTTTCTGCTCTTGTTGTATTTTTAATTAAAAACTTATCCATGTCTATCCTCCAAAATAACTTATAATTTCTTAAATATGTACTTTATAATTCTTTTTTATATATTCTTTAAACTCTTCTATAGCATTTTCATTTCTAGCAAAAAGTGTCCATTGCCTTACTTTTATATAATCCTCTCTTCTTCCCCTGCTTCATAATACTATTCTATATAGATTATATTTTATGTCAATATAGCTAATAATATTTTAATGTAGACATAGCATTGGATTTAATGAAGTAGTTACATGGGTTAAATAATACAATAGAACTGTTTTCAAATTCTATTATATAATTTGAAAACAGTTCTATTGTTTCCTTCTTAATCCATACTTTCTCTTATACTATTTAGAAACTTTAATATTATGATAAGCTATCAATTTGCAGTTTTTATCTTGAATCATTTTTTTAGTGCCTTCTTCACTCTTTTAAGCTTCTCCACCTCCTGAACACATAAAAATTTCAACCTCTTTTCATTCTCTCAATAAATTAACCATTGCATTAAATGCAGGAACTGGAAATCCAGCCCATATTGGAGCTACAAATATGATTCGATCAAAATCTGATAAATCATATTGTACATCTTTTATTTCTACCACTTGTCTCTTCATTGCCTTTGGGCATCCTAAAATAAATGCTGTAAAAATATTATATTTTTTCTTTTGCTGTACCTCACAAATAACTACATTCTCATTTTCACTTGCTATACGTTCTGCTTCTTTTTTTGATGTTCCACCTAATGTATAATACATAATTATTGTTTTCATTTTTTCTCCTCACTTTCAATTTGTTATTATCACATAAAATTAATATAATTTTTTTGCATCTTCAAAATTAAAATTGAGATAAGTTCATATATTTATTTTATATTATTCAAAGAATTTAAAAACTTAATATTTAGGGCATACCACCAATTGTGTCTATAATTATGATTTTTTCTTTATTGGTATAAGCAAATCTAGTTGTATAAACTGCTTTTCTTTAGAAGTATAGTAAGTGAAAGCATTCAAATGTTCTTCAAGACATCCACCCATCCCGTAAGGCTCCCGGTAATCAATATCATATTCTGGATTATTTTTTGCCCATTCAAAGAACTGCTGCCACTCATGAAAATCCCCCATCTTAATGCAGTGCGCAGCATATAATCCACCATCAAAGTTCTTTTTTGTAAGTGGTTCTGGTACATTCATGTTTTCCGGAATTGTAACCCAAAATTCATACCCATAATACTCTTGATCTTCATTAGGTGATGGATTATTAAAACCAAGCACTCTAAAATCAGGCTTTATTTCATTTAATCTGACTGCTCTTATAAATTCATCAATTTGTTTTTGTGCAGCATCTTCAGGATTTGGTCCTATAAAATGACTTGAAGCAATGGTCATTGGAGGAATATATATTATCCTCACATCTTTCATTTTATCAATTGTGTTGTTTGCATTGTTTATTTCTTCCATAGACTTCTTCTCCTTTAAATTAATTTTTGAAAGGCTCAAGGATTCAACAAGTGTCAAAATTTCTTTATCATTAAGTAGATCAAAATTGCTTTTAAGTCTAATATGTTCACTCAACTTGTCCACAAATTCTTTTAATACGTTACGAACAGTACTCCTAGCCGATATTTCTTCTTCAAGTTCTTTTATATTTTTCTGAAATATCTTAAGCCTTTGTGATAAATCATTATTCTCAAAAATAAAAGCAATCTGTTTTAATGGTATTCTAAGTTTTCTAAGAATAATTATCTGCTGCAGACGTCTAATTGCTTCATCATCATAAGTACGATAAGCATAATCCTCTTTCTTGCAGCTATTTAGTAAACCAATCTTTTCATAATACCTCAAAGTTCTTGTGCTAACATTATATTCTTTTGAAACCTGACTTATTGTTGTAAGCTCCATCCCCTCATCTCCTTTCTGAAATTGATTATAAAGGACGACATCGCGTCAAAGTCAATTAATTATGATTCTTTTTAAACTCCAATGATTCTTTCATGTATTTTTCATAATCTCCTGGAAACATATCTGCTAAAGTACGAAATATAAAATTTCCATCACATTCATGACCATTCCAATATTCGTTTCCATTTTTATATTCGATCATATATCAATCTCCTATTCTAATAACAAATTAGAATTGTCATACTAGATATGTTGAAGTGCTAATTTTACTTATTTGATTTCAAAAGTTCTACTATACTCTTATTAAGCATATCACATCCCCAAACATAAGTATCTGTATTATCATACATTCGATACCTACATTCTAGGCAAGAAATTAAAAACAAATATATATCATACCACTTTGCCCTTCGTTTTTCTTCATCACTTAATTTATCAATCCCATATCCTTTGTAAAATGCCTTTTGATAACCATATGTTCTAAACCCTACTTCCATAAGTTCATCTGCCCATAAACATCTTTCAAAGTCTATAATTCCTTCCATTCTGTTGTTTTTCACAAATACATTTCCTGCCCATATATCCCAATGAACTAATTTAGGTGTATGAACATTTTCAAAAATGTTTTTATCCTTTTCTAATAATATTAATATTTCTTCTTGAGAAATGGGAATTATAATATCTTTATACTTTGCATCAGAATATGTATCCATTATCATTTCTTTAAATGTTATATACCAATTTTCATTTTGCTTTTCTTTTTGACCGTAATAACCAAATTTATTATTTTGAATACTATTTATTATTTGGGTATATTTCCCCATTTCAAAATATATTTTATCTTTTTCTTCTTGTGACATATTGTCCATAATACTTGAAAAACTGCTACCTTGTAACATATCCATAAAGAAATAATCACTTTCACAAATATCATGACTATTATCATAAAATAAAATTTTTGGCACTGGAACAGGTGCTTTTTCCGCTATTATTTTCATTACATCCACTTCACTGTACATAATATTCTTTTCATATGTCATAATTTCTGTATCTACTGGAGGTGCGATTTTAAGAATTACATTTTTATCCTCTAAACCAATTCTAAATGCAACATTAAAGAATCCTTCTGTTAGTTCAACAATCTCTTTAACCTTTTCTGTTAGAAAAGCTTTCTGAACCATTTTTAAAATAGTCCTTTTATCTATATTATTTTTTGTTATACTTACTGGCATTATATTCATCTCCTCCACAAATTACAATTTACCTTTCAATTAAAATTTAATTTTTGTAATATCTTTGTTGATAAATTATTTTCTTATTTCTTCGTGAACATACTTTACCTAAAAACTTTGCAAATTTATCCACAGCTTCTTCTATATCTTTTAATACTCATTATTCCATTTGCTTCACCCAATAATGCTTATAAGCTGTTCCATCATGTCCAATTAATTGCTTTTGTGATTCAACAAATCCCAGTTTATTTAATACACTGATTCGTTCTATTGCATCAGGTATTGCTTTTGTTGCAATCATACTGCAATTAAACAAACGAAAGGCTGCTGGAATAACAATGGTTAATATCTTAAAAATACACTCTTGTATTTCATAATCACTTCTTAAATCCAATCTAAGAAGACCACAATCATTAAAATCATCATCTGATTTTCTATTGAATAATTCAATTGTTTCAATTACTTGATTTCTCTTTTTATCACAAATGCACCATCTTACAAATCCTTTACTTTCATATGCAAAGATCCAAAATTTAATTGCATCCTGCATTCTTTGAAGGCTTTCATAATAAAAATCATCTCCATTGCAATTATCGCTGTTAAAGAACTGAACAGCATTTCTATCACTGTATACTTTTAATAAATCATCTGCATCTCCTTCTTCTACCAGTCTTAAGCTATATTGGTCATCTTCTAAAACAGGGCATATTTCATAAACATCCTTCATATAATTCACATCCTCTTTCTTATTTTCTTAAATATAGCGAAATAACTATGGCAACTGTAAGTCATAGTTATAAATTAATATACCTCTTTTGCATCTCTTGAAAGCAAACTCACATCTTTTAAAAACTTTAAACTGTTATCCGCTTCTATATTGCTGTATTCAATATTCATTTTGGAAGATACACATTTTGCTGTGTCATTAAATAAGTCACACATAATGAAAACGTTCCCCATATATCCTGTATATTTCCAGAAGAATATGCTTTTTTAAATTTATTGTGGTTTTATTTTTCTAACTGCTCTCATATACACTAAGTATCAACTTGCAATTTCTAATTCTTAATCATTATATCATATTTTGTAAATAAATACTTAATAAGTAAATAAAGTTGATATTGTTAAAAACATTCTAAATGATAAACAAATAAAATATCTTAGATTTACAACACCATTAGAAACTTTTAATCGAGTAGGAGGTAGACAATTATTTTGTCTACCGACCTCTCACACCACCAGTACGTACCGTTCGGTATACGGCGGTTCATTAGAATTTAATGTATCATTTGATATGTTTGTGTTAGACTAACAAATCCTAGTGATTCTAGGTATTTGTTATTTAAAGACTTGCTTAAAATTGGGCTTTTGGAAATTCTCCAATAGCCTTTTCTTGTATTTGCATATTCCAAAGCCTTGTATTTGTTGATTCCTAGCTTAACTAAATTCCTATGTCTGGTGCTAATTTTCTTCCATTGTTTCCAAATGCAAGCTCTTAGTCTTCTTCTAATCCATTTGTCTAGTTCAACTAGCTTTCCGCTGGCGTTGGCTATTTCATAGTAATTTATCCATCCCCGCATAATTTGATTTAATTTTATCAGTCTATATTCCATACTGATTCCTTTGTTTCTATTAGTATAAAATTTAATCTTTTCTTTAAATCTCTTTATGGATTTCTGGTGGATTCTTATCTCGGCTCCACTTTTCGAAAAATAGAATAAAAATCCTAGGAACTTTCTTTTAGATACAGAGTCTACTGCACTTTTATCCTTATTAACTTTAAGTTTTAGTTTATTTTCAATAAGATTAATCATAGATTTCATAACTCTATTTCCTGCTCTTTTACTTTTAACATATACATTATTGTCATCTGCATATCTGCAAAATTTGTGTCCTCTTTTTTCAAGTTCTTTGTCCAATTCATCTAGCATTATATTTGCTAGTAATGGACTTAACGGACCGCCTTGCGGAGTTCCTTCTTCACTTGTTATAGAAACACCATTAATAAGGACACCACTTTTAAGATATTTCCTTATTAATGCTAATAATCTTCTGTCCTGTATTTTCTTTTCAAGTTTGATCATAAGAATATCATGATTAACTTTATCAAAGAACTTCTCTAAATCCATATCTACAACCCATCTATTTCCTTGATTAATATATTCTTTTGATTTCTTTATGGCATTCTTTGCTCCTCTATGAGGACGAAACCCAAAGCTATTTTCAGAAAATGATGGTTCATAAACCCTAGATAATATTTGAGCAATTGCCTGCTGAATTAATCTATCTTGTACAGTTGGTATTCCTAATAATCTAACTCCACCATCTGGTTTCGGTATTTCTACTCTTTTTACAGGTGATGGATTATATTTCCCTTCTAGTAGTTTAGCTTTAATTGTATGCCAGTGTTTCTTGATATGTTCTCGAAGTTCATCGATTTTCATTCCGTCAACACCATGACTACCTTTATTACTAATTACTCTTTTAAGTGCTAAAAGCATATTATTTCTTTCAAGGACTTCTTCAAGTAGTCTACTAGTATCAAATGCTCCATTGTTTACGCTTTCCCTATTTGGTAAAACCATAGAATTATTCGGCGCCTTTGATTTACCTTGAAGTTCCACTTCTACTTCCATCACTTGGCCTCTATATTGAGTTTTCTGCTGTCTCTGTAATTTCTTTGATTTCTCCAAAGTTGTAAACCTCCTAACGTTCAGTCCCTCATCCGCTATCGCGATTAGCGGAGTTACTATGACCTCTGCTGACTTCTGATAGTTCAGTTATACATCACTGTATAGGTTGTAACCTAGAAATTTAATTCATTTGGTACGTATCTATCAGACCTCCCCAGGTAAGAACACGCACTTTCACCTCATCTATCTGCCACATTTACTCTAGCTATTTCGGATAGTTATAGGGCTTTACTTTGTCGTGCAAGCTTACCCATAGCTTTGAGCCTCAAATGTGATTCGTGTACCTCAGACCAAGGCTTTGCCTTAGGCTTCCTTCAGATTCCACCTCACGATGGACACCCTTGCCGTTGGCTATGCAGTTGGCACTATCAGCCTCTGCTACGGACTTTCACCGATTAGTACGTGCCCATGCTGGGCACACACGAAAATCAAGCTAAGTTTTGCACTTAGCTTGACAATTGGTCATATATAAAAGTTTATTAACATTATTACATAAAAAAGTTTCTGAGAAAAATCTATTTATAGCTTTTTACAAAATTCAAGTCTTTCTTTATTAGGTCCTTCAATAATAAAATATTGAATTCCATTTTCCCAAAAGTCTAAGTTCTGAATTCCATCTGTCAATAATTTATATCCCTGCATTCTTACAATATCATAAGCTTCATATATTTTATTACAATCTATGGCAATATGATTAATAGCCCCATTAGCACTAGATATATTCTTTTCTTCATAGGTTTCTATTATTAAATTTTCTAATTGCAAAAAAACTACTTTTTGATTTGCATTTTTATTATAGGTTTCATATATTTTATCAAATCCTAATTCTTCATAAAATAAAACTGTCTTCTCTATATTATCTGTTGGAATACCTATATGTTGTACTCCTGTGCAAAATGCTTTTAAATTCATCATAATTACCTTTCTACTTCAAAAAAATTCTACATATTATCCACTTTTCCCATAAAAATTGCTAGCATGTTATTTCATCTTTATTTACTTCTTGCGCCAAAAGCAAACATCCTATAATTCCCGAATTATCTCCAAGCCCAGGTGATACAATATATTCATCCAAATCTGGCATAGTAACATAGTTATTCATTAATTTTTCTAACTCTTTTCTTATATAATGAAATAACTGACGTTGCTTCATTACCCCACCACCTAGAACAATACGTTCTGGATTTATAGTTAGTGTATATGTCATTAATGCTTGTGCCAGATAAAAAGCCTCTATTTTCCATACTTCTTCATTATCTACCAATTCATATGCTTTCTTTCCCCATCTATCTTCAATGGCAGGCCCAGATGCAACACCTTCTAAACAATTTTTGTGGTATGGGCAAATTCCTTTGAATTGGTCATTAGGATGCATTCTAATTAATATATGTCCCATTTCTGGATGTCCATAACCTTCAAGAAATTGTCCATTTATCATTGCTCCTCCACCAATCCCAGTTCCTACAGTTAAATAGATACAGCTTTGTAAACCAACCGCTGCTCCTTTTTTTAATTCTCCTAAAGCCGCTGCATTTACATCAGTAGTCCATCCAATTGGAATATTGTATCTATCTTTTAAAGCTCCAACAAAATTATAATTTGCCCATGCTAATTTAGGAGTAGTAGTTATATATCCATAAGTTTTTGACTTTTTGTTTACATCAATAGGACCAAATGACCCTACACCTATAGCATCTAAATCATATTTGTCAAAAAATTCAAAAACATTCTTCATTGTTTCATCAGGTGTTGTTGTCGGTAAACTTATTCTTTCTAGAATTTCAAGCTTTTCATTACTTACTGCACAAACAAATTTTGTTCCGCCTGCTTCTATTGCTCCATATTTCATAATAATCTCCTCTTTAACTATTCAAAAATTTAATCTTTTTTTAATATTTTTATTTATCTTGGCCAACGCTGCTTTTTATCCATTAACTCTTCAAATTTGTTATGAGGTTCTGCTTGATACCAATAGGATACTGATGCAAGATCATCTTGACGTTCAAATAATCCTTTATAACATACTCCTATTTGCTGTACAGTAACTTTTAAATCATCTTGAAAATAAATTGGATCTAATATATGCCAGCGATAAAATCCCCTCATTGGTGGACAATCATTATTATGATATGGATTGTGTATTAAATCATCATTGGCGGAATAGTATGGATATCCAAGAAATGGAGTACAATAATTATTTTCTATTGTTTTACCATTAACCTGCGATGCAAAGCTCCAAGAGCCTCCAAAGTAATCCTCCATTCCAGTTCCGCAAATAGTAGGATATTCTTCATCACCATCTATATAGAATTTTACTTCTCCTTCACCCCACCAGTATCTTTCTAGTGTAGTTAATGCTATATATGTTCCTACATAATGTCCCTTTCCTTTTATATTATCAACAATTACGTAGTCTTTCTGTAATTCTGTTATACGTTGACGTCTCCATTGTGCATGAAAATATGCAGTATCTTTTGGCAATTCATCATATAAACAATAATCTATTTGATAGAAAAATGCTGGTATTTTATTATCATGTTGATTTTCTAATGTAATCTTGGCTTTTTTGTGAAATGGCATTTGAAAATAGCTATTCATCCCTCTAGATGGAACCACTACTATTGGCATTGAATTTACAATGCATTCTCTTGAAAAGCCACAACAAAAGAAATCTCCAAGCGGGCTTTCTACTGAAGGAGCTTCTTCGTCATCCCAATACATCCTTAAAACTAAATCTCTTAGAACATTACAATCAGCATCTGTTGTTTTATTATCAACAGTAATCCATATATGTGTTATTATTCCTGGACCATTTACTTCAGCTAATGTTACTGTTTTTCCTGGTTCTATATCTCTTAAACAAGGACTTCCTTTTCTTGAAGTTCCTAAATTACTTGCAGCCTTTCCTCCATTTCCTTTTTCTCCATTAGGGTTTTCTGAATTTATAGCACGAGAACGTGCATTTTTTAGCACTGATAAACTAGTAAGTCCATTTGAAAATAAATAATTATTCATATAAATAACTTCTCCTCTTTAATCAATTATTCTTTTACCCCGCCAGCCATTATTCCATCCATAATTTGTTTTTCAAATAATAATACGAATAGTATTATTGGTAAAAGTATTATCCATCCCATCGTACTAATTAAATCCCAAGGCATACTATAAGTTGTTTCCTTAGGTATTGTAGTTATTCCAACACTTAATACTTCTATCTTTCGTGCAAAGAACAATGGTGTAAATAAATCATTTAGGCATGTAATAAAATTAATTATGCTTATAGTTGCTATAGCTGGCTTCATTAAAGGTAATGTTACATAAAACATCTTTTGTAGAGCTTTGCATCCATCAACTTCTGCTGCTTCATATATTGATTCAGGTATTTCATTTAAGAAATTATTCAATATTAAAATTGTGAATGGTATTAATGCACTTGTATATAGGATTATTAGTCCTAAAAAAGTATCTACTAAATTAAATTTGTTCATAAAATCATATAATGGCCTTGCAGTCACTATTCCTGGTATTAAAGCAGAAGACACTATAGCTCCATAAGCTATTTTTAAACCCCTGCTCTTATATTTTGAAAATGCATAAGCTGCTAGTAGGCATATAATAGTAGATATTATTAATGCAGCTGTAGTTATAATTAATGTATTTAAAGCTTTTTCACCTAAATTTAATTCAAAAAACAACTTTTTGTAATTTTGAAAAGTAACATTACTTGGAATATATTTTATAGGTGTTGTAAATAGTTCATTTGAAGGTTTAATAGACGATATAAAAATCCAATATAAGGGTATTAATATAAAAGCCGATATAACAATAGTTAATGCCCATTTTACAACAAAAGGTACAGTTTTATTAATTTTAAACTTCATAATTATCACCCCTAATTATTTACTTTTTTTATATATCTAACATCAATTAATGTTAAAACTAACATTATTGCAAATAAAAATACTGCTATTGCAGATGCGTATCCTAAATTTAAATTTGTAAATGCTTCTGTCATTATTCTATATGATAATAATGTTGTTGAATCTCCAGGTCCTCCTGAAGTCATTGAATATACAACATCAAAACTAGTAAGCCTCCACATTGTAAAAAATATACATAATGTTAATACCGTGTTTTTTATTCCTGGTAATGTAATTGCAAAAAATGATTTAATTATTCCTGCTCCATCTATTTTAGCTGCTTCATAAAGATCTGATGGGATAAACTGCAATGCCGCTAACACTAATATGGCAAAAAAGGGCAGATCTTTCCACAAATCAACTGAAATTACAGCTACCCTTGCAGAAAACTCATTTATTAACCAATCGTAATGGAAATTAGGCAATATCCTTCTTATTAAATCATTTATAAGTCCATAAGTATCATTAAATGCCCAACGTGCTGCAAGCCCTGCAACAACCATAGGCATTGCCCATGGTATTAAAACTATGGTTCTTAAAAACTTTCTGCCTTTAAATTTTATATTTAACATCAATGCTAGTCCAACACCTAATATAACGTGTAATATCATAGAAGCTAATGTAAATATAATAGTAAATTCTATTGATGTAAGTAATTTTTCATCAGTGAACAGTTGTACAAAATTCTGAATTACAATAAATTCTTCTTTTCCTTTTAGCAAACTCATATCAAAGAAACTATTTTTAAATGTTGTTAATATTGGATATATTGTTGTAAAGCCTCTTAATAGTAGTGCAGGTATTACCAATATCCAAGCTATCCATATCTTATTACGTTTATTACTCATATGCTCCTCCAGTCTTTATAATTGTACTTTCTATTTGCTGTAAGGTTTTTGCTAAAATAGAATTACAATATGCTTTTATAATGAACTCATACCTAAATAAACTAATAAATTTTAGTGATACTAATATTTAATCTAGGTATGAGTTTTTTATATTTTTACTTTGCTTTATTATTCTTTAGTATACTTATCTACTTCTACTTGCGCTTTTTCACAGAATTCATCTAATGGTATTTCGTCAGAAACATATCTTTGGAATAGTGATCCCATAGAGCTTATAAATTCCATAGCTTGAGGTGCCATTGGACGTCCACGTAATACTGTATTTTCTAAATATCCCTTAATTACATCTAGTCCTTCTATTTGAAAGCTTGGATCATTTATTACATCAGATCTTGCTGGTAATCTTGAAGTCATCTCATAATAATCTTTCTCACCTTCTGGACTTGCAGCATAATTTAAGAATTTAATTGCAGCCTCCTTATTTTCTGATGCTGAATTTAAAACATAGTTCCAACAAGCTATATAAGCACTATTGTTTTCAAAAGTAGGCATTGGAGCTAAAGATATTCCATCTTCACCATATCTACCAGAGTCTACAAAGTTTTTCATTGCACCTGTATACATAAATATTGAAGCATAATCATCATCAAAGAATTTTTGCATCATTGGATCGTATTGATCTGCTAATTGTGCTAAAGGAGTTTCACCATTTTTAACCATGTCGTACATAAATTTGACTGCCTCCATTGTTTTAGGATTTGTCCAATCATAGTAATCTCCACCAAATAAATTTACAAAAGTACCTATTTCATTAAATACATATGTTTTTTCCCATGCACCACCATATCCATATTTACCATCTTTACTATAAGCTTTAACATACTTTTCAAAATCTTCTTTTGTATTTATTCCATCTAAACCAAGCTCTTTTACTTTTGATTGATCAACCCAAAAACCTAATATCTCCATATACATAGGGACAGAGTATATATTATCTCCTACTTGTATTAAATCTTTTATATACTGTTGAGGAAATTGTGATACAACATCCTTTGTCATAACAGTATCTTGTATAGGCTCTAAAAAGTTTGTATTTTTAAATGCACTAATCATTTCATCATTTATTGTTATTACATCCACACTTGTATCTTTTGATGAAAGTATAGTCGTGATTTTAGCTTGTCTATCATCTGTGTTTGTTGGGCAAGCTATTGTTTCTATTTTTATTCCTGTTGCTTTTTCTGCTTTTTCGATATACTTTTGAAATCCTTCATCAAAAGTAGTATCCATTGTCATTAGTGTAATTTTTTCAGTCTTTTCTGCTGATGCACTATCACTTGCTGATTTTGCACCTCCACATCCGTTTAAAAGCGTTACTGCTAAAACAGATGAAGTCAATAAAGACATAATTTTAATTGATTTCATAAAAATCCCCCTCTTTCATAACGTTTTCATTTGACTTCATATTTATTTTATTAAATTGACTAGTTAGTTTAAATACATTATTTTTCTCATAATTTATAATTTTTTTTGTTTTTGATTATTGAAACAAAATAATATTGTAATGTTTACAGTTATTATCTATAATGGCTGTGATGATATTATTTAACTTTTATATAAAGAGGTGAACACTTTAATGGCAGTCAATTATAAGATAAACAGTTTAAATAATGGTATAAGAAAATATTTTTCTAATTTCCAAAATAGAATAATAGTATGCTTTATATTATGTACTATTATACCGCTTCTAGCTATTGGACTAATTTCATATCATACTTCTGTAAAAATTGCAAAAGATAAGATACTTAATAGTAATCTACTTTTAAATAATCAATTAAAAGTAGATATTAATAACCGTGTAGTTCAAATTGAACATGTAGCTGATTCAATTCAATTTTATTTATATTCCTTAAATAATACTCCAACATTGCCACTATCAAATTACTTAACAGTTTTTAATAATACTTCTAATAATATTGATATATTAAAAAATAATTTTAACATTTTTTATATTAATGCATTCTTAGAGCCAAATTTAATTATAAGCAACCATGGAATAAATTTTAATAGTATAAATGATCTTGAAAAGTATGGTATTTCAGAAAATGACCTTTTAAATTTAGGTATATCTACTAAGTGGGTTTTTAGGGCAAAACAAGATTTTCCTTATATGATTTCTAACAATAAGGATGGAGTTGATGCTATATTCTGTTACAGAAGTGTTAAAAACAATGAAAGTGATTCTTTGTTTTATTCATATTTTATAAGTATTAAGTCTGATGAATTCTCAGAAATATTAAAAAACTCTAGTATAGATATTTCCATATCTAACTATATAGTTGATGAAAATGGAGTTATTATAGCACATTCTGATAAAAGCAAAGTTGGCAATACTTTAGATACTAAAAAACTCACACTTATTAAACAAAATATATCAAATGGTAATTTATCACTATATAAAAATTCACAAATTATATCTTCAAAATCAATTAATGATTGGTACATAGTAACTGATATTCCGGATAAATATATATTAGAAAATACATTTCCACTTATTAAATTAATTATATTTTCTATTTTGATGTTAACTCCAATCTTTATATTTACTGCTGCATCTCTTGGCAAAGAGATAACAAAAAGGCTCAATAGATTATCTGTAATAATCAAATCTGCTGAACTTAATAATAATGTAATTAAAATTGATAATTTGAATGAGTTAATTGATTCTAACTCCGGATATTATGATGATATCGATTATATAGCATTAACTCTTAAAGATATGATAAATACAATAAATGATAATTTCAATACCATCTTAGATTTATCAGTAAAAAAAGAGAAATTAAATTATGACTTGCTGCAAGCTCAAATTAATCCTCATTTTTTATACAATATCCTAGATTCTATTCATGTATGTAATTCTATCGGTAAGTTTGATATAGCTAATCAAATTATTAGGGACTTGTCAAAGTTCTATCGTTATGTTCTTCGTACCTCAGAACATTTAATCACAATTCAAGAAGAAATAGAAATTGCTAAATTATATTTATCTATGGAGAATATATGCAAGAATGGAAATATAACTTGGAATTTTTATTTAGATAAAAGTATAGAAAGCTTTTTAATTCCTAAGCTTACACTTCAACCACTTATGGAGAATTGTATTAGACATGGAATTGGACAAGGTGGTAACAAAATTAATATAGATATTTCTATTACTTATCATGAGGACTATATATTAATTAACATTAAAGATAATGGTATTGGTATAGATCCTGATAGACTTATAGATATTCAATCCATATTGAATACTAATAATGTTAGTGATAAATATTTAGGTCTAAGTAATGTTAACGCTAGGCTATATTCTTCAAAAATCGCTAAAGAATCCATGAATATTAGTAGTATTTTAAATATTGGAACAAACATTAATATAATAATAAATCAAGTTATTTAAAAATTTCATAATTATATAAGGAGAACTGTTTTGAGAAAAGTAATTATAGTTGATGATAATCATTTGTCTGTTGAAGGTATTTATAAAAATATAAATTGGGATTTATTAAATTCACAAGTAATATATATGTATTATGATTCTCAATCTGTTATTGATGCTGTAAAGTCTACAGATGTTGACTTAATAATATCAGATATAGAAATGCCTAAAATATCTGGTTTAGAAATGTCAAATCAAATATTGAAAATTAATCCCAATATAAAAATTATACTTATTAGTGCATTTGATAAATTTGAATATGCTAAGCAAGCAATTAGAGTTGGTGTATATGATTATATAGAAAAGCCTATTGACTATGAATATCTTAATGTAATAATCAATAATGCCTTTAATCAGCTAGATAAAGAAGAGCATAACCTTAAAATTTTAAATGAAAGTCGCCCACTAATGATAAATAAATTTTTTTCAGAATTAATACATTTAAATAGTGAAGATTCTAAATATAATCTTTTTAAATATCCAGATTATTTAAATTTAAATTTAGATCTGAAATATTTTATAATATTAAATTTTAGAATAACAAATTCTGAAAAAGTAAAAAATGACTTAGGAATTGAGAAATATCATATTTCATTAATAGATTTAAGTGATTATATCAAGTCTGTTTTCTCTAAATTTCACTTGTATCACAATATAAATGAGAGAGATGATATGATTATATTTATCGGTGGAAATTATCCTAACGAAAGCTATTTACTAAATAAAATTTACGACATACTCAGTCATTTTATAGAAAATTATGAAAGTAAAATATTTGAATTAAATATTGGCATTGGTAATGTTGTTGATTCTGTTTGGAATATGAAAATTTCTTATGATAATTCATGTCAGGCACTTGAATATAATTTCTTTTTTCCTCAAAACAATATATTTGATATTCATGATATTATCAACAAAAATAATGAAAATCACAATATCTATATTTGTAATAATGAAGATAAATTAATTCAGCTTCTTTACAAAAAAGACTTAAATGGAATAAGAAATTGGATACAAATGTTTTATGAAGAGATCTTGGTTAATTGTAATAATAAGTACTTAATATTTAACAATATATATTCTATCCTAAGCAATGTATTAAAACTTCTATACAATATGTCCATAAATACTAGCGATATTGAAAATATAATAGTAGATACCTATAGTAACTTAGGTACAATTGACAATAGCTCTGATATAATAAATTGGCTTTTTCAGATTCTAAAAATTATTTGTGATAAGCTTGATGAATCAATGAGGGATCAACATGAGTACCTATGTAACAGTGTAATTGCATATATTAAAGATAATTTTAGCAAAAAAGATTTATCATTAAATGAAATTGCTTCATATGTCAATGTTAGTCCAGCATATTTAAGTTCACTATTTAAAAAACAAATTGGTGAAAATATAAGTACAACCATCACAAATGTTAGAATAGAAAACGCTTGTAAACTACTAGAAAATACAAGCCTATCTTTAAAAGAAATTAGCGAAAAAGTTGGTTATGTAAATCAATATTATTTTAGCTCATGCTTTAAAAAGAAAATGGACAAAAATCCATCTGTTTATCGCCAAGAAGTATATTAAATCACCAATCTCCAAAGTTTAGACAGTCAATAGATGAAGTAGTTACATGGGTTAAATAATACAACAGAACTGTTTTCAAATTCTATTATATAATTTGAAAACAGTTCTATTCCTTCCTTATTAATCCACACTTTCTCAGTTCTTCCTCAAATGTGTTTTTTGATAGCTTGATTGCTACTTTCTATTATACTATTTAGAAACTTTAATATTATGATAAGCTATCAATTTGCAGTTTTTATCTTGAATCATTTTTTTAGTGCCTTCTTCACTCTTTTAAGCTTCTCCACCTCCTGAACACATAAAAATTTCAACCTCTTTTCATTCTCTCAATAAATTAACCATTGCATTAAATGCAGGAACTGGAAATCCAGCCCATATTGGAGCTACAAATATGATTCGATCAAAATCTGATAAATCATATTGTACATCTTTTATTTCTACCACTTGTCTCTTCATTGCCTTTGGGCATCCTAAAATAAATGCTGTAAAAATATTATATTTTTTCTTTTGCTGTACCTCACAAATAACTACATTCTCATTTTCACTTGCTATACGTTCTGCTTCTTTTTTTGATGTTCCACCTAATGTATAATACGTAATTATTGTTTTCATTTTTTCTGATCACTTTCAATTTGTTATTATCATATAATAGTATAAACCTCTTTTTTATCCAAAGATATCCACCTATCAAGGTGTTAACGAATACCAGCTTTTTGTATTATCACCACTAAATTTAGATTTCATTATAACTAAATTTAAATAATTTTTATAAAAACACTAACTAAGCCCCTAACTAAAATTTTATTCTCTTAAATATCATTACATTTCCATCCTACTTAGATACCCTTTCTCAATTCACTCATCACTATGTATTTACCCCTTCTCCTAAAATAATCTTATTAATATCAATATATCCAATCAAAAAATAACTCTGTTTCAGCTTTCCTTCTTCTAACCAATCTACCTAGAACTTTTTTCATAAGGAGACTTGCTTTTTTCTTATGAAATTGCTGAGACCCTCAATAAATAAGCATATTTTTATATTCTAGTATGTATATATTCTTTTATTCTGATATTCTTAAGAATATTAGAATAAAAGAATATTAGAATATTACAATATATATTTATTGTTTAAATTACATAGGAAAGGACCTATAAGAAATTGGAAGAAGTTGATATTTGTATATATCTACTTCTTGTACTTTAATTATGAATAACTTTATAAAATTGTTTTTTTCCTTTCCATGTTCTTAAGAAGAATTTATATTTGCCGAATATACTTTCATCAAAAACTTAGATATCTATTTTATTTAATACGCTTTAATGCATTAGGTTTACTTTTCTATTTTAATTAACCTTTCTTAAATTTAATTTTGTTATTTAACTCTCTTAGACATAGGATGATTTTCATCAAATTCAACTAAATCCCAAAGGTTTCCGTATAAATCCTTGAATACTGCCACTATTCCATAATCTTGTTCCTTTGGCTCTCTAACAAATTCAATACCTATAGCTTTCATTTCATTATAATCACGCCAAAAATCATCTGTTCCAAGGAAAAGAAAAACTCTTCCCCCTGCTTGATTTCCTATAAAAGACTCTTGCTCTGGTTTTGAGGCTCTTGCAAGCAATATTGTTGTTCCTAAAGAACCTGGTGGAGATACAACTACCCATCTTTTATTCTGTTCTGGCTGATATGTATCTTCTACTAATGTGAAATGTAGTTTTTTAGTATAAAAGTCTATTGCCTCATCATAATCTTTTACTACTAAAGCAATGTGTACAATTGATTGAATCATTATTTTCACTCCATTCTTAAAATCTTCATAGCATTCTTCCCATTATAATTTCATCACGATATGTTCCATCTTTAAGTTTATATGCATTCTTTGAACATCCCCAAACTTCAAATCCATGCTTTTTATATAAAGCTTGAGCTCTCTTATTATCATCAAATACTCCAAGTTCAAGCTGCTCGTATCTCATACTCTTTGCTTGTTTAATTATTTCTTTAAGAATTACATTTCCAATTCCATTATTCCAATATTTTTCTTTTATAGAAATCCCAAATGTAGCTCTATGCTTAAGCTTAATATTATCTCTCACACAACTAATACCTGCATTACCTGCAAGTTCATTATTTACAAATTCTGCAACCATAATATCTTTATTCCTTTTTATATTCTCATTTAAAATCTTTTTCTCTTCCTCAATGCTTATTGCAATTTCTTCTGAATATCTAATCATAAAATGTGTTTCATCAGATGTTGTTTTCAAGTACTCAATCATGCTTTCTGCATCTTGTTCATTTGGACTTCTTAAAACACATCTTGTCCCATCCTTTAATTCTACTTCCTTGGCTTCAAATTGCATTTCTATTCCTCCTAAGCTACTATCTATTAGTTTATAAATTCTCGCCGTATCTTTATATACACTTTCTGTTTCTATAGGTTAATTATACCACAGTAATAACTCCAACTAAAAATATAACAATACTTTTTATAATGAAATCATTTAAAGATTAATTGCAAAAACAATGAATATAATTCCAAATAGTTGTTGAATGTATTGGAGTCTTTTAGGTGATTTTGTAGCAAATCTTTTCATTAAACCTGCTAAAATTCCATAACCGCAAAAAATTAAAAAGGTAAGTATCATCAATAATATACCAAGCAGAAAACTTTCTTTAACATAGTTTTGGATATTATTGCTGATGTATTGTGGTAAAAATGCAAAGAAAAACAATGTAAGCTGTGGATTGAAAAGATTAATTAAAGCTCCTCTTCCTATAACTATAATTGCTTTATCATCATCATTTGTTTCCCTAAAGTTCAAATTTGATTTTTGCAAAATCACCAAAACTCCAAGATAAAGTTATTCTCCCTATTAAACGTAGAATTGAAATGATTCAGTATGCAAGAAAGCACAATAATTATATAGTTGAGGATGATTATGACAGCGAATTCCGCTTTTATGGAAATCCAATACAATCCATGCAAAATCTTGACCCAGTACATGTTATTTATGTAGGAACATTTTCAAAAACTTTTATGCCTTCATTACGAATGGGATATATGGTATTACCTGATGTCTTATGCAGTGAAATAGAAAAAGCTAAATATATAGCCGATATCCATTCTCCAATACTTGATCAACTTGTCATGGCAAAATTCATTGAATTTGTTTTTTTTGACTTACACTTAAAAAAAATGAGAAACATTTATTTAAAAAGAAGAAATCATTTAATCAAATGTCTTAAAGATCTTTTTGGAGATTCAGTTTCCATTTCAGGAGCAGATGCAGGTATACACCTTATTGCAACTTTCAATAACATATACTTTGATAAAATTTTAATGCAAAAAATAGAAGATAATGACCTACAGTTAACCCCTGTAAGTAAACATTATCTTCATGATGAAAATGATATATACAATAAGCTTAATTATCATAGTTCACTGATTTTTGGCTATGGAAATACAGATCTTGACTCAATTCAGGCAGGTATAAAACGTTTGTATAAAATTTTATATTAGATTTTTTATAATTTCTGATTTTGCTCAAAATATAAATTTTACTTTTAATTTTATTAATTGATAAATTTTTATCTTGAAAAATTTCTTTTCAAATCTTAGCACTTTATATTTACCTGCTCTTAGCAATTTGTATTTGCCTGTATATTGTAACTATAAAAAATTAAATATCAAACAAAAACTCTTCATCTATTTCCTTACACTTTCTATGCTCTTCCGAGACATCTAAAATTGTTTCAAACAAATATCTTGATACATATTCAAAATCAAATGTTCCATTTCTAAAACACCATCTTAAAGCATTTGCATGTAATTGTTGAATCACTAATATTGAAAGAACTTCTGGTCTTGTTTTATTTAAAAATTCTCCACTTTTTTGACCTTTTTTTATTATATCTAATTGAATTTTAAAAAGCTGTTTATGTTCATCATTAAATTTAAATGTTCCAGTGTTATTATCATTTAGATTTTTTATTACTATTTGTTTTACTATACTTACCCCTGAATTCTGTACAAAATCAACAAAAATTTTATTTAAAAGCCATAGTTTTTCTACATTAGAATCTGCAATCATTATTTCAGCTAAGTTAATTGATGTTAACTCACATGGTATTTTATAATATCCTTTTAAAAGTTCATCCTTAGACTTGAAATAATAATAAAATGTATGCTTATTAATTCCACTAACTTCACAAATTTCTTTAAGAGTAACATTTTCATAACCTTTTTCATCTATGAGCTTCAATGCCACTTCTCTAATCTTTTTTTTCGTTGAATTTTCATACTTTCTCATTAATTTCTCCTCCCATCATATAATTCCATAGTAGCAATATTTTATAACTCAGTCAATAATTTATGTAAACAGTATATAATTTTTTTAATAACCTATTTACATTTTTATTATACTGAGGTATCATAATTTTCATATATTAGTTAATCGAGGTGATTTTTACTACATGGTTAAACTACTTAAATATGCAGAGCCTTATATACTATCAATTATTGCGTCTATAATTCTTTTATTTGGTCAAGCTATTTGTGACCTTTCACTACCAGATTATATGTCTGACATAATAAACAAGGGCATAACTGTTGGTGATAAGAGTTTTATTATAAAAACAGGCTTTACTATGCTTGGTGTTTCTCTACTTAGTGCATCTTTCACTATTATTGTTAGCTTTTTAGCATCTAGAGTTGCTGCTGGAATGTGCAGAACAATAAGAAATGATTTATTTACTAACATCGAAAGTTTCTCAAATGCAGAATTTGATAGATTTTCTACTTCATCACTTATAACAAGAACTACAAATGACATAACACAAATTCAAACATTGATAGTTATGATTATAAGGATGATTTTTTATGCCCCTATAATGGCAATTGGAGGTTTTGTACATGCACTTGCTAACAGTAAGTCAATGTCTTGGATAATTGCATTAGCTATCATATGTCTATTAGGCTTGATATTTACTGTTTTCACAATAGCAATGCCTAAATTCAAAGCAATACAAAACTTAATAGACAAGCTAAATCTTGTTGTACGTGAAAATCTTGATGGTATTTTAGTTGTAAGAGCATTTAATACTCAAGACTTTGAAGAAGACAGATTTGATAAGGCAAACAAAGATTTAACAAATACAAATTTATTTGTTAATAGAGTTATGGTATCAATGATGCCACTCATGACCTTAATAATGAATCTAATTACTGTATTAATAGTCTGGGTTGGTGCTAATCAGGTATCAGCATTTAAAATGGATGTTGGTGAGATGATGGCATATATGCAGTATGTAATGCAAATAATTTTTGCATTTTTAATGCTTTCAATGATGTTTATTATGATACCAAGGGCATCAGTTTCTGGTGATCGTATTGCCGAGGTACTTGAAGCTGTTTCATCTATTAAAAATAATGAAATAGCATCTAAACTAAAAAAATGTACCGGATTAATAGAATTTAACAATGTTTCTTTCAAATATCCTGGTGGTGATGAAGACGTACTTCATAATATAAGTTTTACTGCAAGACCAGGAGAAACAACTGCGTTTATTGGTTCCACTGGTAGTGGAAAATCAAGCATAGTTAACTTAATTCCAAGATTCTATGATGTTACTTCTGGAGAAATATTACTAGATGGAATAGACATTAGAAATATAGATTTACATGATCTTAGGAATAATATAGGTTATGTTCCTCAAAAAGGTGTTTTATTTTCAGGAACAATAAAAAGTAACATTTCCTATGCTGATAAAAACGCAAATGAAGAAGATATATTAAGAGCTGCAACTATTGCACAATCTATGGAATTTATAGATTCAAAACCTGAAAAATTTGATACTGGAATTGCACAAGGCGGAAATAATGTCTCAGGTGGTCAAAAACAACGTCTATCTATTGCAAGAGCTTTACTAAAAAAACCACAGATATCTATTTTTGATGATAGCTTTTCAGCATTAGACTTTAAAACAGACGCTGCTCTTAGAAAAGCGCTTAAAGAAGAAACAGGTGGCAGCACTATGCTTTTAGTTGCTCAAAGAATAAGTACAATCATGAATGCTGAACAGATAATTGTTTTAGATAATGGTTATATAGTTGGAAAAGGAACTCATGAAAGTTTAATGCAAAGTTGTGAAGTATATAAAGAAATAGCTTTATCACAGCTTAGTAAGGAGGAATTAGCATGAGTGAAAAAAGAAATGGTCCTTCCATGGGCGGCCCTGGTGGCATGGCTGGAAAAATGGGAGGCGGACAAAAAGCTAAAGATTTTAAAAAGACAATGCTTGATTTAATAAGCTATCTTTCGGAATATAAGGTAAAAATAATAGCTGTTATTGTTTTAGCTGCATTTTCTTCCTTATTTTCAATTGTAGGTCCTAAAATTTTAGGTAAAGCAACAACAAAGCTTTTTGAAGGCTTGATGGCATATCTTTTAGGAACTAATTTACTTACTGACTTTGATTATATAAGAAACTGTATTTTATTATTAGTTCTACTTTATTTAATATCAGCATTATTTGCATACATTCAAGGATATATAATGTCTGGTGTATCAATGAATGTAACATATAATCTTAGAAAAGAGATTTCAAAAAAGATGAACAAGCTTCCTCTAAAATATTTTGATACTAGAACACACGGAGAGGTCTTATCAAGAATAACAAATGATGTTGATACTGTAAGCCAGACACTAAATCAAAGTTTATCACAGATGATAACATCAACTGCAACTGTTATTGGTGTACTTATTATGATGCTTTCAATCAGTGTTCTTATGACATTTGTTGCTTTTTTAGTAATTCCACTATCAGGTCTTCTTATAATGTTAGTTGTCAAAAAATCACAGAGTTACTTTAAAGATCAACAAAAATCTTTAGGATCACTAAATGGTCATATCGAAGAAATATACTCTGGTCATAATATTGTTCAAGTATTTAATGGTGAGAAAGAAGCCATTGAAAAATTCACTACTATAAATGATGACCTTTATACTTCTGCTTGGAAATCACAATTTCTATCAGGAATGATGATGCCCATAATGACCTTTATAGGAAACCTTGGGTATGTTGCTGTTTGTATTTTAGGTGGTTACTTGGCTGTAAAGAAAACCATTGAGGTTGGTGATATACAATCATTTATCCAATATGTTCGTTCTTTTACTCAACCAATAGCACAGCTTGCCAATATATCTAATACTCTTCAATCTACTGCTGCTGCTGCAGAAAGAGTATTTGAATTTTTAAATGAAGAGGAAGAAATTCCCGATACTTCTACACCAGTTAAAGTTGATAATGTAATTGGTAATGTTGAATTTAAAAATGTTAGATTTGGATACACTGAAGATAAAATTATTGTTAACAATTTTTCATCTTCAATAAAGTCTGGACAAAGAATTGCAATTGTTGGACCTACTGGTGCTGGTAAATCCACTATTATAAAACTTCTTATGAGGTTCTATGATATAAATTCCGGACAAATTTTAATTGATGGACATGACCTAAAGAATTATACACGTCATGACCTTAGAAGCATGTTTGGTATGGTTCTGCAAGATACATGGCTTTATAATGCAAGTATTTTGGATAATATCAAGTATGGAAACTTTGATAAAACTGATGAAGATGTCATAAATGCAGCAAAGGCTGCTCATTGTGATGAATTTATAAGGGCCCTTCCACATGGGTATAATTTAATCCTAAATGAAGAAGCAAGTAATATATCGCAAGGACAAAAACAGCTTTTAACAATAGCACGTACTATTTTATCAGATCCTAAAATATTAATACTTGATGAAGCAACAAGTTCTGTTGATACAAGAACTGAAGTTTTAATTCAAAAAGCAATGGATAATCTTATGAAAGGAAGAACAAGCTTTATAATTGCCCATAGATTATCAACAATACGAGATGCTGATATTATCCTTGTTATGAAGGATGGGGATATTATCGAACAAGGTAGCCATAATGAATTATTAAAAGCTAACGGATTTTATGCTGGTTTATATAATAGTCAATTTGATGAAGGCGAGGAATAATCTAATTTAATATGGAGGAACATAATATGAAAATATCAAAGAAAATCATTTACCCTGCATTAATAGTACTAGTAATAATAGGTTGTAGCATAGGATATTATTTCTATAGTACTAATGCTTTATATTTTAAAACTGATAATGCTAAAGTCACTTCAAAGATGTATACAATAGCTCCTGTGACTAATGGAAAAATCCTTGAATGGAATGTTGATGTTGGAGATATAGTTAAAAAAGATCAGGTACTTGGACGTCAAGAAATACTTCCTTATATAACATCTCCAATTGATGGAACAATAATAAAAAATGATGTTGTAGAAAACGAAAGTGTAAGTGCTGCTTCTGCTCTTGCAATTGTTGCAGATACAAATAATATGTACATTGGAGTAAATATCGAAGAAACTGATATAAGAAAAATTTCAGTTGGACAAGATGTTAAAATAACATTAGATGCATATCCAAGTAAAAAATTCAAAGGGAAAGTTACTGAAATAGATAATACCACACAAACTTATTTTTCAGGTACTTCAAGTTTTTCTACCAGCGGTACTTATACAAAAGTTACACAACTTGTACCTGTGAAGGTTTCAATAGAAAATGATGAAAATCTTCCTCTTACATTAGGTATGAACGCGGTAGTAAAGATTAAATTGAAATAGTAATTTGTGAAAGGACTGAAATAAATAATGAAAAGTAATATAATCAAAATCTTATGTATATTATCATTAAGTACATTTTTAGTAAGCTGCTCTCCTTTTGGCAGTAATAATATAGCAAATGTTACAGTAACTAAAGTTAAAACTTCTGATTCCATAAGTGATACAGTTTATACAACAAATATCTCAAGTGAGGAGAATATTTCTGTTTTTCCAAGCAGTGTTGGCAAAGTTCAAGCCATAAGTGTTGAAGTTGGACAAGAAGTTAAGAAAGATGATGTACTCTTTACTCTTGATAATACAGATTTAACATATAAATATAATGCTGCAAAAGCTAATTATGAATCAGCTAATGCTTCTTATGATAAAGTTTCTAGCGGCAGTGCAAAGCAAGCACAAGTAGATGCTGAAAAAGCATTAGAAGCTGCAAAAAACGAATTAAAAAATGCACAGGAAGCTTATGATATAGCGAAAAATCAGTATTCAAACAACACAAATGTAACTTCTGCCCAAACAGCATATGATGCTGCAAAGCAAAATTATGACCGTACAAATGAGCTTTTTAAAGCTGATGCAGTAGCACAAATTGATTTAGAAACTGCTCAAAATAAATTAGATACTGCAAAAGCTGCCTTAGATATTGCTATAGATAACGCAACAATGGCATTATCTAGCGCTGAAACAAGACTTAGTAATGCTAACGCAAGCTATAACAGTGCAAGCACAAATGCAAATATTACAAATTCAATTACAAATCCAGATAATATTGCAGCTGCTAAGGCAACTGTAGATAGCGCTAAGGCCTCTTTAGATTCAGCTAAGTATGCTTTAGATAATGCAACTGTAAAATCACCTATTGATGGTAAAATAAGCGCTAAGAATATAACTGTTGGTGAATATACCTCTAATCAAACTCCTTCAATTGTAATTACTGGTGAAAATTCTTTAACTGCGACAATTAAGGTTACCGAAACAAATATACAAAATGTAAAAGAAGGTATAAAAGCTAATATATATCTTCCAGCTTCTGGTCTGTCATATGAAGGAACTGTATATGCAGTATCTCCTTCTGCCGATACTTCTAATGGTATGTTTGATGTTAAAATAAGCATTGATAAACCGGATGAAAACTTAAAAGTTGGTATGGTAGCAAATATTACATTAAAGAATGATAAGGAAGATAACTCATTATTAATTCCAAGCAAATGTGTCTTCAAAGATGGAGATAATTCTTATGTATATGTAATAAATGGTGATGTATTATCAAAAAAACAAGTAACTATATCAAAGAATAAAAATGATTACTTAGTAATTACAAATGGTATAAATAAAGACGATAAAGTTGTTATTCAAGGAAGCTCTAATATGGCTGATAATATGAAATACAATATAGTTAAGAGTAATTAATACATGTATCATTACCCTTGTATAGAAAATATTAATATAATAAATAAAAAAGAGCTGTTACAATATAAAATGTACCCTTTGTCAAGGACATTAAAAAACGGCTAAGCAATATTAAGAGGATGATTTCTGTAGTTAACAGGATTCATCCTTTTTAAATTCCATTGAGCTCTATAATTGTTGCTATAATCAACATAATTACCTATTACTGTTACAATAATGTAATATTTCTTTTCTATTCATAAAATCAATTTATATGTAGTAATATGATCCATAAATATTACTAAGACTTCTTCTTATAAAGCTATACTATGCAAAATATTAACACCATAAGTAACAGCTTAATACAGCTTTAGACCTTTTCCAAACACTATAATCTTCAAAATATTGTAGGTTAATGTTTTAAAATAATGTTGTTAATATCACATTACTATTATTATACCAGTTCGTCTTCACATCTATATTAAACAATCCTACATACTACTTAACTAAAATTCAAAGTATCTCACAAATATAACTTTTTAAGATAAACTGCAAGTATAATCAAGGCGCTAATATTAAGCCAAGCTAAAATTAACATACTGGCTTTTAGATAATTCATATGTAAAATTAAGACTATTGAATTTCCTATACACATTAAAAATAGTAAAATATGAAAGATATCGTTCTAAATATTTTGTTGCTATCCCCCTAAATCCACCTATCCATTTTTTTAAAATCCCTCTAAAATTTTTTATACATTCCTCTTTATATGCATTTAAAACTATTCCTTTATTATGTTTCTTTGCAACATTCATCATATATCTGTCATAGTCCGAAACTATATATGAATTTTCTTCTATTTTTGAATACACTAATTGATTAAAATTAAATTCATTCCAATGCTCTTTACACACTGGAGTTATTATCATGGAATCATGTCTATCTTTTGCTGCTACAATCCATATATTTTTTCTTTCTGAATTGGTTATATTTCTGCAGCCCTTAAAATTTTCCTTTTCAATTGCTTTTGTTATAAAAACTTTTCCTTCCAATTTATCTGGCATTACATTTTTAAGCATTCCCTGCATAACTTTATGTCTCCATAGGAAAGCTGTTCTTATATTGATTTCTAATATTTTTGAACATTCTCTTAAAGAACTCTTTTTAAGCATAAGTTCCATAAATTCAACCCACTTTTCTGGTTCTTTTTTTGAATAACTCCATAAAGCTTTTGTAGTCTTAGAAAAAGTTTTATTGCATTCTTTACATCTATATCTCTGAATGCCTTTATACTTTCCAAATTTAATATAATTTTTTCCATTACAATTTGGACATTCTTTAATACATCTGTTTTTATAAATGTTACATTTCAAAAGATATCCTGTATGCTTTCTCAATTTCTCAAAATTATTATCTTCTTGTATCATGTCAATCTCCTCTATCAAAATAAAACTATTATTTTCATCATTTATCTTAAACTTTAATTCATAAGACCAATTATAAATATAAAAATTAATATATATTTTGATACTTGCCGCAAAGCAGCACTTTTAAACATAACAACACTTTTTTAAAACATTTCTTAATATAATTTAAAAGCATATAAATCTAAAACTATTTGGAGTAAATATGAGAACAAAAACAAGTTTTTTTTAGATAATATATATGTTGCAATAATAAAATTGCATTTAGAATGTTTACAGTCTAAATAAATACTAAGATATAATATAAGGTTTACACACTAATTAAATATTTTTTATTGCTCTTTTTCTCTTTCATATACCATTCCTCCTAATTATAACTACAAAAAAATACCATATAAAAATAATATGGTATTTTCTTATGTTTAGTTTAAATCTATTATTTTAAGAATTCTTCTTAATATAGATTTTCAGTGCCTTTATAGCCAATATAAGTACATAGACTCCAATCCCTACAAAAACTAAAATTATTATCAAATTAATCATTGTGAATAGCGTTGTTGTTAATGCTATATCCATATTTCTCTCCCCTTTATACCTATTTTATATACTATTTATTATATTCTGCAAACTCATATCCATTCCCTTGAGCATTATCAATAAACTGACTTAAAATATCTGTATTTGTTTTAGAAACTGCATGAAGTAAATAAATTGCTCCTGGATGAAGCTTATTTGTAAGCTTTTCTAAAGATTGGGCTTCATCTGGCTGATTATTAGGATCCCAATCTGCATAAGCAAAGCTCCAAAATACTGATTTATAGCCAAGACTACTCATTAAAGCCAATGACTGTTCACTATAGATTCCTGCAGGATATCTAAATAAATACATTTCATATCCAAAATTATCTTTTACGTAATTATGTAATTCCTCTATATCTGATTTTTGTGCATCTAAAGATAATGATGGCATCCCTTTTTCAGGATGTGTTGTACTATGATTTCCTATAACATGTCCTTCATTTATCATCCTTTGAACTAATTCTGGCTGGCTTTTTGCATAACCCATTGTAATAAAAAATGTTGCCTTAATATTTTTAGCTTTTAATATATCTAATATTTGAGGCGTATAGCCATTTTCATAGCCTTCATCAAAAGTCAGGTAAATTTTTTTATCATTTGATTTTATAAAATCCACATTATAATTTTTATACTTTTCTTGTGCAGCAGTAACAACATCAGGTCGTCCACTTTCATCTGTACTTCCTCCAAAAGACCAGTTTATAGACTCATTAGATAAGTTGGCAATCTCACCTGAAAATGTTTGTGTTTCAGAGGTCTCTGTTTGTACATTATTCTTTTCTTCAGTCTTTTCTGTATTATCTATTTCATCTGTTTTTTCATTTACTTTTTCTTCTTTTTCCTTGTCATTATCTACTTTTTCTTCATTTTTAATATATGGCTTATCCTTCTGTTCCTCTTTCTTAAACTCATTCTTGTCGTTAAGTGTATTTTCTTCTTTTTCATTAGAAGATACTATGTATTGATTATTTTTTGATGTAGGTTCTTCGCCTCCACATCCATAAAGAAAAATACATGATACAGTAAAAGTCATAGCAGCTATCCATATTAATTTCTTATTTTTCATTTGTTTTACCTCCTCAAAATTTTATTATTTTACTTATAATAAAACCATTCCCTATACTACCTCATACTTATACACAGATGATAGCACCAAGTTATCAATTATACTTATATTCTATCATATAAACAACTATTATATAATAAAAAGGCGTTATATAAAGGTAAACTTATAGTTAACTCAATTATATTACGCCTAAATAAACTCTATATAAAGTTGTTAATATATAAAAACATTCAAATTTTTGATTGCTATTCATATAAAAAATGTTCTACTTTCATTTTAATCTTCTTTAATTTTTCCATCACATGTTATAGTAACAACCTGCCATGGTATCATTTTCCCACTATTTCTCATAGCTTCTACTGCAGCATGTTCTAATCCTCCACAACAAGGCACTTCCATTCTAACAATTTTAATGCTTTTTATATTATTGTTACTTATAATTTGTCCTAATTTTTCAGAATAGTCGCCTTCATCAAGCTTAGGACATCCAACTAAAGTTATATGATTTTTTATGAAATCTTCATGAAAGTTTGCATATGCATAAGCTGTACAATCAGCTGCAATTAATAAATTTGCGTTTTCAAAATAAGGTGCCTTTATTGGAACTAATTTAATTTGAACTGGCCACTGCATAAGTCTGCTTTTGCTATGAACTGAATTTAATTGCTCAGCTACTGATTGTGAATTATCAGCCTCATTTCTTTCTAAAGCTCTTGCCATGCTCCCTGGACACATATGCATGTTTCCTTCACCAATATTTAATGTGTTTTTCTTTGTTTCCATTCTCTTCTTTACAGACACTTCATCATACTCAACTGCTTCTCTCTCAATAATAGAAATAGCATTTGTTGGGCAAGCAGGTAAACAATCCCCAAAACCATCACAATAATCATCTTTTATTAGTTTTGCCTTTCCATTTATCATTGCAATTGCACCCTCATGACAGGCATTTGCACATGCTCCACAGCCATTGCATAGCTCTTCGTTTATTTCTACAATCTTTCTAATCATTCACCCATCTCCTATGAAATCAATTTATATATTCCATTTTCTTCTTTTTTAATACGATTTTCAATTTTTCTAATAATCACATCTATTTCACTTCTAAAATCTAATTTGTTTATAAATAACTTTGATTTTGTATTATATTTATCTTTGAAATTAGTAAATTCTAATGCTAAATCCCCCATCTCATCTTGATATTCTTTTGCAAGATGAGATACATTATTATCTTTGGATTCTTTCAAATTAGGATATAAATATTTATCTTCATTTAGTAAATGTATCTTAAGTTTACCCGCAAGTGTATTAATGTGATGTGCAATTTCATCTACATGTTCTTCAAAATCATTTCTTTTTATAATTTCTTTTATTTGGTCTATCTCTGAGCCAATTGATTTATGCTGTTCTAAATAACTTAAAAGATTCATATTTCTCCTCCATTACAATAAATGAATTTACTATTAAAATACAACTACAAGAAGCATTTTAAATTGTTCTTTTCCATAAACTGCATGTGGATGATTTGCAGGCATTACTATTGACTGTCCTTCAGTAAGTTCATACTTTACTCCATCAATTGTTATTTCACCAACACCATCTAAGCATGTTACAAATGCATCGCCTTTAGACTCATGTGTACTAATTTCTTCTCCTTTTGCAAATGCAAATAATGTTATACTTACAGCTCCATTTTGTACAAGTGTTTTACTTGCAACTTGACCATCAATGTATTTTACTTCATCTTTTAATTTTAATACTTCTGATTTATTAATATTTTTCATGATTTCGCTCATATATTTCTCTCCTCTACCAGTTAATTGATTTCTGTTTCTACAATCATACTATCATTTTAGCGAGACTCATTCTGTAACATATGTTACATTTTTAAATTATTTTAATCATAATTTTGAAAAATAACCATATTTTTATTTAGATATCCTTTTATATACTAGAATGATATTTTTTCATTGTTTAATCAGTATTAATCTGCTTTTTATATAATAAATAAATCTCAAACTCCATAGAGAATGAGATTTTTAATGAATATAATTACATCTATTTTTTATCTTCTTCAAGAAATCTTCCCATAATAATTGTGTTATAGTAACTTCCATCTTTATGAAGTCGATCATTTCTTAATACACCTTCTTCAATAAATCCATATTTCTTATATAGATTAATTGCCTTTATATTAGTTTCTACAACCGTTAATGAAATTTTTTTAATTCCAACATTGTCTGCCCACATCAAAACATTTTCTAAGAGTACTTTTCCAATACCATATCCAAAGTATTCTTTTTCTATGCATATTCCAAATTCTGCTTTATGTTTAAATCTGCTTAATTTATTTCCTTCGCAGCGTGTAAATCCAACTATATTATTGTCTTCTTCTACGACTAAAAATAACGTTCTTTCATCTGCATTATCTTCAGTAACTTTAATATTTGGAATTCATTATTATTGACTTTCATTAATATCCATAAATTCTCTCTCCTTATATCCCATATTATCATCTATTACTAAATCACTAAACTGTAATAAGCTCAATATTATCTGGAATTAAATCACGCTCATTCCCATTAATATTTTCATCAGTTATTAACAGATTAAATTTATCAAAAGTTGTAAATCTATATAAACCTTGCTTGCTGAATTTTGAACTGTCAGTTATTAAAACATTTTCCTTGGAATTCTTTAAAATAGCTTGCTTAATATCAACTTCTCTATAAGATCTTATACACGGTCCATCTGCATGAAATCCATCGCAGCTCATAAATGAAATATCTGCATTTATACTTGAAATGGCATTAGCTGCCCAGTTTCCAACAAAAGACATACTTTTCTTTCTTAAGTGACCTCCAGTTACAAGAAGCTGATTTTTAGTGTTTTCTAATGCTTGAGCAACTATCAATGAAGTTGTAATAATCACCAAATCATCTCTTAAATTTAACAGCTTAGCTATTTGAAGCACAGTAGTTCCAGAATCTAATATAACAACACCATTTTTAGGTATAAGTTCAACGGCTTTTTGTGCAATCTTAGATTTTATACCCATATTTTTGAATAGCTTTGTATCAAAATGACTTTCTAAATAATTAGTTGAAATTGTTGCACCACCATGCCCTTTATTAATTATATTATCCTTTTCAAGTGATATTAAATCTTTTCTAATAGTTTCAGTAGAAACATTAAACTCGTGTGCAAGTTCTTTAACCGATAAGCTTCCCTTCATCATAATAAGCTTGGCTAACTTAGCTCTACGTTCCACATTTATAGCTCTTGCCAATATAACCACCTCATTTTTTACAAGTATAACCAAATTATAAACTTGTTTTTAGTTGTAGTCAATAATTTCCTATTATATGTATTTATTGGTATTTAAACATGTATTTCATTACAAATTTTTATTGTATACCATAGTTAATTATTTTTCCCAGTGATTAGGCATAACAATTCTTTTGGGAAGTTTTGTTTTTAAGTCTCCTTTTGCACTATTAATTTGAGACTGAGTTAAAAATATACTTCTTTCAAGATTGGCACCATTAATATTAGCATCCCTAAAATCTGCACCTATTAAGTCTGCAAAACTCAAATCAACATTACTGAGATTAGCTGCAATAAGAATTGCCCCTCTCAAATCAGCACCTTTAAGATCTGTTTTTCTAAGATCCTTTCCAAAATAATCTTTTCTTATTGATTGCTTATTCTTATTATTAGCTTTACTGCGAATTCTTTCACTTGTATTTTTAAGGAACTGGTTAACCTTATCTCTATGTCCTTCAACATTTACCTTAAGCAAATCATCAAGGTGCAAAAGTGTAAGATTTTCTGTCTCATCTATAAGTAAACCTATTTTATCTTTTATATTAATATCACTCTGTAATTCAAATGCCCATGTAAGATACCAAAGCATTTCATGAAGCTGTCTCATAATCAAAAATCCTTCAAACATCTTTTGTGAAGATTCTTTATTTTCTCTCCAATCCTTTCCTTCGTAAGTAACCTGTGCTATCTTCTGTCCTGCGCCAAAACAATCATAAGCAGTGCATCCTTTAAGGCCCTTAGCTGTAAGATTTTTATGGACAGCACAAGTAAAGTCTTTTTTTAAGTTTATACAAGGAGCTCCTGCATCCTTATTTATTGGAAATCCTTCAAATTTAGAAAAATATAATGCTATGCAGCATAATCCAAAACAGTTTTTGCAGTCAACTTTAAGTTCATTAATATACTTATCTATATATATATCTACCATTTTTATCACCTCATTAAACGGTTACTACCTACATGTTCATAAATATTTTAAAGGTATAATTAATATTAACTTCCCGGTAAATTATATCATATTTAGATTTATATTCTAAACATTAGTTTAAAATATATATTTTGCAATAATAAAATTACATTTAGGATGTTTGCAGGCTAAGTGAATACTAGGATATAAAATGTAGAAAACTAATTGCAACATATATATATAATTATCGCCCTTATATAATAAAGACATAACATAAATATTAATTTTATGCTATGCCCTACAAATACACCATTAAAAACTTTTAATCTTTAAAATTTATTCTCTATTAAGTTTTATCTATTTACTTATTTTTTCTATAGGCTCATTATCCTACTTGAGTTAATACTTAATCAAGTCCAATTTAAAATTATGAAACTATATTAATCTTTATTTTATTTCTTCTTCAAATAAGATTTAAAATCAAATGTTCATATTATCTATGGACTTTGATCTAAAATAATACTATAGATTAATTTTTGTAAGATCATCAGGAATTAATAGATTTCCAGAGTAATATTCTCTGCCTTCTTTAAGATATAATTCTTCTCTTTTTTCCAAATTTCTATCTTCAGTATGATATAATATTAAATTGACTGCCTGCAATTTTTCTGCTATTTCACAAGCATCCTTCACAGTAGTATGATCTCTTTCATAAGGAGTAAATATGTCTCTTTGCGCATAAAGGCAAAACGCTTCATGTAATAACCAATCTGACTTAAATGCATATTGATATTCATGTTCTCTGTATGGCTCATCTCCCAAAAATGTAAACTTCTTTCCTGACTTTAGCTGCATTGTAAATCCATATTGCTTTGCCTTTTTAGAAAGAATATCAAAAAATATTATCTTGTATCCTAAAATATCCTTAATCTCCCCATCTTCTACTTCGTGAAGAAATATACGTTCTCCAATCATTTTCACAAACTTATCTTGAACTGTTAATTTTACTATTGTTAAGATTGTTTCTTTAAGTTGTGCATGACAATATATATTCAAGTTACCTTCATATTTACCTTTTTTCATCTTAGTAGCAATCATTCTAATCAGCCAAATAAGACCAAGCAAATGATCTGTATGTTCATGGCTTATAAATATCTCATGAATCTGTTCCATTGGTATTTCTGCTTTTTCTAACTGTGTCATGATACCATTTCCACCACCAGTATCAATCAAAAAATACTCTGATCCATTTTTAATAGCAAAACAAGTATTATAACACTTTGTCACAGTTGCATTGCCAGTTCCAAGAATAATTAGTGTCTCTTCCATACATTTTACCTACTTTCAATATTATCTTTTTTTAGATTCTACAGCAGCTATCAATCTAAAAATCTGTTCTGTTGTTTTTACCATATTTTTTCTTGCAGTTTCCTTTTTCATGGCTTCATGCAAAGGAATAACTTTTGATAGGATTGGAAAATATGCATCTATGCCATTTTCATTACACTTGACAGCATCATCTGTAATACTTCCAGCTAAAGCAATAACAGTTTTATCATATTTCTTAGCTAATTTAGCAATTCCAACAGGGGCTTTTCCCATAGCTGTCTGTTTATCCAAGCATCCTTCTCCAGTAATTACATAATCAGCATCTTTCATACACTCTTCTAATTTTACAGTATCAATAACCAATTCAATTCCTGGCTGCAAATCACCATGTAAGTAACTTAAAAATGCAAATCCAAGTCCCCCTGCTGCTCCTGCTCCTGAAGTTTCTGAATAATCATTGTTCAAATACTTTTTGGTTACTTTCGCATAATGGGCCATATCTTTATCTAATTTTTCTTTAATTTCTTCAGTAACACCCTTTTGAGGTCCATAGATATAAGTGGCACCATTTTCTCCACATAACTGATTGGTCACATCACATGCTATTTTAAAATGGCATTCTGAAAGTTCAGGCATAGCATTTTCTGTAGAAATTATAGAAATCTTCCTTAATTCCTTTGCATCAATTCCTAATTTATTACCATTATTATCATAAAAATCAAATCCTAATGCTGTAAGCATTCCAATACCGCCATCATTTGTCGCACTTCCTCCAATTCCAATAATGAAGTTTCTGCATCCTCTGTTTATGGCATCTTTAATCATTTCTCCAACTCCATATGTTGTTGCTTCCATGGGATTTTTTTCTTCACCCACTAGCATAATTCCTGCAGCTGCTGCCATTTCAATAATTGCTGTTTTAGATTCTTCAATATATCCATATGCAGCTTTTATTTTGTCTTTTTGCGGTCCCATAACAAAAATTTCAACTATTTCTCCGCCAAGTCCTTCAACTAATGCTTCAGTGGTACCTTCCCCACCGTCTGCTAATGGCTTAACAATAACTTCTGCATCAATTACATTTAAAATTCCTTCTTTAATAGCCTTACCAGCTTCAATTGATGTAAGACTGCCTTTTAGTGAATCAATTGCAATAACTACTTTCATATTATCTTCCTGCCTTTCCTCTATACAATATCCAAGTATGTTTTACATTTAGGTGCGGGAAATATTACATCCAGAGATTTTAATTCTTCATTTGTTAATTCAAGTTCTAAGGCTTTTGCATTATCTTCTACATGTTTGATAGAAGATGCTTTTGGAATTGCAAATACATTATTTTCTTGCAATATAAAATTAAGTACTATCTGTGCAGGTGTTGCCCTATGAATTTTTGCTATATTCTGCACAATCTGATTATTAAAAATATCTCTTTTCAAAGATCCGCCCTGAGCTAAAGGACAATATGCCATTAGTGGTGTCTTGTGCTGATTCAGCCACGGAATAAGGCTAAACTCTACACCTCTTGATCCAATGTGATATAATACCTGATCTACCATACAGTGACTTCCTTTTGCAATACTCCAAAGCTCTTCCATATCATCAATATCTAAATTAGATACACCCCAGCTTCTAATTTTTCCAGTTTTAACTTGTTCCTCCATACACTCTACAGTCTCTTCCAATGGAATGCTACCACGCCAATGAAGAAGATACATATCCAAATAATCTGTTTTCATTCTTTTTAATGTATTTTCTAAACTATTTTGTAATTTACCTTTTCCTGCATTATGTGGATATACTTTAGAAACCAAAAAAAGTTTTTCTCTTTCTAATCCTTGTATTGCTTCTCCTACTAATCTCTCAGAGGCACCATCTCCGTACATTTCCGCAGAATCAATTAAAGTCATTCCTAGTTCTACTCCACGACGTAATGTCTCTATTTCTATAGAACGTTTACTTTTATTTTCGCCCATAAACCAAGTGCCTTGTCCTAATCTTGGAATTTTAATACCATTTTTTAATGTTAATGATTTAGCTAACATTTAATCTCCTACTCCACTTTATATTTATTTTGTTCTTTTTGTTTTTTTGACATTCTCCATAAGGTTGTTCTGCTAACTCCCAGCTCATCAGCAATATCTTTTTTCTTCTTTTTACGCTTAAAATTTGCATAAACTGGATCTATACAAACATTTTGTGCTTTTTCATTTTCAATTTCAATAGTTTTGTTTTTAAATATTTTTAACTGTCTTAATAAATCTACTCCAATATTTTGATTTTCATTTAATACAATCAGCCTTTCACAAATGTTTCTAAGCTCCCTTACATTCCCTGGCCAAGAATACTCAGTAAACATTTTCATAGCTTCGTTGGAAATACTCGGAATAGGGTTACCCATTTCACATGAAAGTTTTGTAAAATAGTACTCTATAAGCTTTTGAATATCCATATTTCTCTCTCTAAGAGGCGGTATAAAAATATCTAAAATATTTAAACGATAATATAAATCTGATCTAAATTTTCCATTTTGAACTTCTTTTTCAATATTAATATTAGTTGCTGAAATAACTCTCACATCAATTGGATGTACACAATCACTTCCTATTCTACGAACTTCTTTTTCTTGCAAAACTCTTAATAATTTTGCCTGGAGAGCACATGGTATTTCACCAATCTCATCCAAAAAAATTGTTCCTCTATGCGCAAGTTCAAATAGTCCTATTTTACCATTCTTAGATGCTCCTGAAAATGCACCTGCTTCATATCCAAATAATTCACTTTCCAATAAATTTTCTGGTAATGCTGCACAGTTTAATGCCACAAAAGGTTGCTTACATCGGCTACTTGCTTTATGAATGCTATGAGCAAAAAGCTCCTTGCCCGTTCCAGTCTCCCCTATAATTAAAACATTAGAATTAGCTGTGCTGTATTTTTTTGCTATTGCAATACTATCTTGCATCTTCTGACTGCTTCTTATAATATCATCAAAGCAATATTTTGCAATTAAACCGTTATCATTTAATCTTTGCCTAATTTTCATTTCCTCTTCTATAACAGCATCTGTATTTTTTAATGTTATAATCACTCCAGCTCCTGCATTATCAACTGCAAAAGGCTTATACTGAACAAAATAATTTTTGTTGCTTAAAGCAATAATTTCTTCTTCATTGCTTTCATTATTAATAACAGCTTTCCATTTAAATCCTTTATATATATGTTCAATGAATGCCCCTTTATAATCCTCTGATGTAGAAAGTTCAAAAGTACGATACGTTTGATTATTCACTGCTAAAATTTTTCCATTTTTATCAACTATAATTATGGAATCTTCCATTTTATTCACCATAGTACTAATTAAGCTAGCTTCTGCTCTTTCATAATTAATTGTGCGGGCTGCATTAAACGCTTCAAATAAAGCTGATTCAAGTGCTTTTTGTTTTGTTTCAATATGCACTCTTGGAAGTCCTAAGTTATCACATATTCCACATATTGTACCTGCTCCTACATATATATCAGCACCATTTAACTTAGCTTCTTCTATAGCCCTATTTGCAGTAATTTCATCACAAACATCATATATATCAATTTTTGCATTACATAATTCTTCTATCACTTCTATGGAATTCAAAACATCCCTTTGAAGAAATAAAGCAATTTTTTTAGCATGGTACACTTCTTTGCATTTTACTAATGCATCTATTATATCAAAGCTACTAAATTTAATTTCAATAATATGCTTATGTGGGTGTAAAACTTTTAATTGCTTATAGGTCATTCCACGTGCAACCAATATATCTGCATCTCTATCATGTTTTAAAGATTCTGGCGTTCCAAACACATAAATTAGCTTATATTCTACGTCATCATATTTAGGCATAGTTTCTACTATTTCCTCTATATTTTGCCTCATATTCATATGTGGTATAAAAACAAGTATTTTAGCCATAAACTTTAACCCTCCCTAAACTAAACAACTAACGTTAATAAAAATACTCAACTATGGTATAATACTTTCATGTTTATGATTAAATATTTTACCATAGTTGGATCTATTGTGGCATATTATAAAATTATTTTTAATTATTATTTATTAACAACATTCTTTGGTGCACCCTTTATAAATGCATCTAGATTATCTACCGCTATGTTCATAAGTCTTTGTCTACTTTCTTTAGGAGCCCATGAAATATGAGGAGTAATGATACAATTTTTTGCTGCAAGCAATGGATTATCACCTTTTATCGGTTCTGTTGATACAACATCTAAACCTGCTGCGTATACTTTTCCACTATTTAATGCATCGGCAAGGTCTTGCTCTACGATTAATGGACCTCTTGAATTATTAAGTATAATTACACCATCTTTCATTTTTGCAATATTATTCTTATTTATAATTCCTTCTGTTGATGGGAATAAAGGGCAATGTAATGCAATAACATCTGATTGAGCAAATAAAGTATCGAGAGATACATATTCAGCAAGTTCTTTTCCGAAATCATTTGGATATTCATCAAATGCTATGACTTTCATTCCAAGTGCTTTTGCAATTCTTCCTGTAGCCTGTCCTATGCGGCCAAAACCAATAATCCCCATTGTCTTACCTGCTAATTCAATTAAAGGATAATCCCAGAAGCACCAATCATCATTATTTTCCCAACGTCCCTCGTGTACTGCTTTACTATGATGATCAATATGATGGCATATTTCTAGCAAAAGTCCAATTGCAAACTGACCAACTGCATCTGTACCATATGTTGGAATGTTAGTTACTACAATACCTTTCTCTTTTGCCGCTACAACATCAACAACATTGTATCCAGTAGCTAACACACCGACAAATTTCACATTAGGGCATGCCTCAAAAGTTTCTTTTGAAATTGGTGTCTTATTTGTAAAAACAACTTCTGCATTACCAATTCTATTAATAATCTCATCAGCAGGTGTCCTATCATAAACTGTTAAACTTCCAAGTTCCTCCATACCTTTCCATGTGATATCACCAGGATTTAATGTATAACCATCTAATACTACAATATTCATAATTTAATTACCTCCTATTATTAATCTTCCACAAGAGCCCATGCCCTATCAATTACTCTCTTTGTATTTGCTAAAATAATATCGCCATCTTCATCACCCCAAGGTTTTACTTCTAATGACAATACATAAGGATTCTTTGCATTGAAAAATCCTTCTTCTTTTAGCACTGTAAAAAAGTCTACTAATTCTTCAACATCATTTGCACTATTTTGAAATCCAAACCTTGGATGTTGATCTCCATAAGCCTCACAACCTTTTTCTACTACTGCATTTCCAATATGAAAATGAGTTATATAAGGTCTTAAAGTTTGTACAACAAACTTTGATGATTCATAAGTTGTTGGAAAATGTGATAAATCAACTAACAAACCAAAGTTATTATGTGTAATTCTCATATCTGCTGCAAATTGTGCTGCATAAGGTGCAGGTCCAATTAATGCCGCCTTGTCCATATCATAGTCAAACACTTCAATTTCAATCATCATATCTTTTTTAGCTGCATAATCACATAGATTTCTTGTTGTTTTTAGTAATTGAGAATATGCCTGATTTTTTGTTTCTATCTCCCATTTTCCAGCTAAAAATGCAATGCCTTTTGCACCTAAATATTCAGCTTCATCTATTGCTTCAATTAATGTAGCTTCTGCTTTTTTTCTTCCTTCTTCATTAATATCATTTGGATTTAGACCAGAACCTAATAATCTAGGTTGTGCACCATAACAAACTTTCATATGTGATTGCTCTAATATTTTTTTCATAGCTGCACGAGTCTCATCATCTGCTACTTTAGTTACTTCTAAAGCTGTAAAATAAGGATCACAAGCAAGTGATTTAACGGATTCAAGTAAAGGATAATTTACTGGTGGATGTGACATCCATTGTATAGTTCCTATTTGAAAATATTTTTGAATTGGGTCTTTCATTTTTGTACCTCCTAAATATCTGATTTATTAAACAAGTTCCCATGCCAAATTTAATGTTCTTTTTGCATTGGCAATAACTATCTCACTATCTTCATTACCATATGGTTTTACTTCAAAGCTTACAATTGGCCTATTTTCTTCATTTAAAAAGCCAATTTTAAGTAGTAATCTTAAATAATCTGCTAGTTCTTTTACGTCATTTTCACTATTTGGAAATCCGAATCTTGGATGTTGATCACCATATCCAGGCATTTCAGAACTTTTAATTACTGTATTTCCCATGTGAGCATGTTTGATATATTTACGAATTGGGAGAATACTTTCTTCGATGCTCTCATGAATCATTGGAATATGACTTAAATCAACCATTAATCCAAAATTGTCATATTCTGAAGTTATTTTTTCAGCATACTCCTTTGCCAAATTTACAGGTCCAATTAATGATTTTTTATCAATATCATAATCAAAAACTTCCAATGTAATTGGCATATTACCTTTTGATTTGGAATATTCACATAATTCTCTTGTTGATTTTAAAAGTGCCTTAAATGAATCCTCTTTTGTATCTTCTTCATATTGTCCTGCTAAGAAGGAAAATCCAGCTGCACTAAGTTCATATGCTTCATCAATTCCTTTTTTTAACGAATCAACTGCTGCAAGACGTTTTTCCTCATTCAAATCATTTATGTTCATTCCTGTTGTAAGCATTCTTGGCTGTCCGCCATAGGCTACTGTCATATGACTACACTGAATCATATCTCTTACTTCTTTACGTACATTATCATCTTTTATCTGCGTAACTTCTACTGCTTCAAAATAATCATCAATTACTATTTTCTTAAGACACTCTAAGATAGGACCTTCACCAGTAGCCAGTCCATTAAATGCCATATGAAGGATAATTCCAACCTTCATATATTTTCTCATTGATTTTTCCATACTACTCACTTCCTAGCAATTACCTTTTTACATTTTTCTGAAATTGATTTTGCGCTATATCCATATTTCTCTAGTAATTGTTCATAGTCACCTGATTCAGCAAATTCAGTTGCACCAATTATTTCTATAGGTGCTGGGCATTCTTCTGCAAGTACTTCTGCTACTGCACTGCCAAGACCACCATAAACACTATGCTCTTCTACTGTTACAATAGCTCCTGTATTCTTAGCACATGAAATTATCAATTCTTTATCAATAGGCTTTATAGTATGCATGTCAACAACATTTGCACTAATACCTTCTGTTTTTAATAACTCAGCTGCTTCTATTGCTTTATGAAGTACTGTACCAGTTGCAATGATTGTTACATCCTTTCCTTCTCTAACTGTGATACCTTTTCCAATCTTAAATTTCATATTTTCATCATATATTACAGGTGCAGCAGCACGGCTTAACCTTAAATAAACAGGTCCTTCATATTCTGCTGCTGCAAATACTGCCTTTTCAGTTTCTACTGCATCTGAAACACTTACCACAGTCATATTAGGAATTGCTCGCATTAAAGCAATATCCGTAATTGCCTGATGACTTGCACCATCATAAGAATCTGATAATCCGCAGTATGTACCTGCTAATTTTACATTTAGCTTATCATATGAAATCAAAGCTTGAATAGGATCTGCGCCTCTAGTTGTTAAAAACACTGCAAATGTATTTGCAAATGGAATATATCCATCAGCGGCTAGCCCTGCTGCCATTGATACCATATTCATTTCACTTATACCTACATTGAAATATCTGTCTGAATATTCTTTGCCAAATACTGCACTCTTTGTAGAGCCTCCAACATCTGCGTCTAAAGCAACAACCTTATCATTTACTCCGCCTAATTTTTTAAGAGCTTCACCAAAAGCATCTCTTATTGCAATATTACCCATTAACAAGCACCTCCTAACTCAGCTTTTGCATTCTTATAGTCTTCATCACTAATTGCTTTTCCATGCCATGTATTTTTACCTTCCATGAAAGAGATACCTTTTCCCTTTACGGTTTTAGCCAAAATCAAGGTTGGTTTACCTTTATTTTCTTTTGCCTTATCAACAGCATCAGAAATTGAACTTACATCATGTCCATCACATGGAATCACATTCCAGCCAAAGGCTTCCCATTTTGCTTTTATATCGCCCATTGGCATAATATCCTCTAATTTTCCATCTAATTGAACTCCATTATTATCAAGAATAGCAATCAAATGATCAGCATTGAATTTTGAAGCTGCCATAACTGATTCCCAAATAGACCCTTCTTGAATTTCACCATCGCCTAGAATTACATATATATAAGAATCGTTACCTTTTAAGCGTTCTCCTAAACACATTCCAAGTCCAGCACCAAGCCCTAATCCCAATGGGCCAGTAGATAACTCAACACCAGCTGTTTTGTGCATACAAGGATGACCTTGAAGATTGCTGTTAATTTGTCTTAATGTCTTTAATTCCTCTTTTTTAAAATATCCTTGTTCTGCTAAATTCATATACAAGATAGGAGCAGCATGTCCCTTTGAAAGAATTAATCTATCTCGTCCTTCCATTTTAGGATTCTTTGGATTGTGATTCATTTTCTCTGTATATAATGTTGTTAAAATTTCAAGACATGATAGTGAACCACCTGGATGACCTGTTTGAATGTCATGTAATAGATCTATTAATTCATTTCTGAAGCGTAAGCAAAGAGACTCTAACTCTTGTTTTCTTTCATTTGTCATCATAACTCAACCTCTTTTCCATTAATATTATTTATATAAAATTTTTTTAACTTGCTCCATACAAAGTTTTGGACTAGATAAAACCGGGCATCCACAAATTTTCGAAATATCTGATTCCAAGTGTGCCATTGATGCCTGTGCTAAAACAATGCAATCATATCCTGATACATTTTGAACCATCTTTTTTATTAAATTATCATGTTTGTTCATTTCCATTGTTTTCAAAGCTTGAAAAGCAGGTGCACAAACCAATTCATCAACTTTTATCTTTATATTATTTTTTGTTGCTTCTTCTGCAAGCTTATCTTTAGTTGGGATAATTGTACTTTCCGCTGTTGCAAGTACCAATATTTTTTCTCCATATAGAACTGCCTTTTCTCCCATTGCATCGTCTATTGCTATCAAAGGTACTTTTATAAAAGGCCTTATCATTTTGACAACTGGAGTTAATGTAGAACATGTTACAACAATTACATCAGCCCCTGTCATTTCAGCAGACTTTATATCATTAAACAATCTGTTACGATTATCAATGGTAAATTCTCCAATTTCATTAGGATTATTTGCTAAAAAATCATCCCATATATTATGAATTTTCACTTCTTCATTTAATATTTTCTTTAGTGTTTTACCAAAAGATACTGCTACACTTTCCACAGTATGAATTAATGCAATACTTTTCATTACGCCATCTCCTAATCACCATATACTCTTTTAATAATAGGCTTCAAGTATTCTATCGCACCTTTAGCAGCCTCTTCTTGATTTGGTATTTGGAAAATTTCCGTACAAAAGTTACCATCATAACCACACTCCTTAAATGTAGTAAAAATCTTTTCAAAATTTAAACCACAATGTCCTGGATATCGTCTATTATTATCAGCTAAATGAACATGAATATTATATGGACTGTACTTCTTTATAGCTTCAATAACGTCTTTTTCTTCTAGATTTAAATGGAAGATATCCATCATTAACTTAAAATTCGGTCTATCAACTGCATCTACCATAGCCGCGCCTTCCGCCAAAGTATTAATAAAATTTGTCTGCATAATAGTTACAGTTTCTAATGCAATCATTACATTCTTTTTTATAGAATAATCAGCTAATTCTCGAAAAGCCTCCACTGCATATTTGTAAGTTTCTTCTTTAGTTAATTCACTACAGTATTGGCCTCTAATCCTGCCAATATTAATATTGGCACCAAGATAACTTGCAAAATCAATTATTTCTTTTGATCTTCTAATTGCTTCTTTTCTATTTTCTTCTTTAGGATTAGTATAACTTAATCCAAGCTGGCCAAATATCTCACCTGTGCAAACTAAAGCAATATCTAGGTGATTTTTTTCTGCTTCTTTTTTGACAAAATCCCAATCCAATTCACTTGGATTTAAAGTCATCAATTCAACTCCATCATATCCAAGAGCAGATAAATCTGAAAAGCTTTTATCTAATGGCCCCTGATATGCTGTGACAGAATCTGAAATTGCTACATCTGGGGTTGCTACTTGATAACATAACTTCATGTGCCATTCACCTCCTTCTACACATCTTATACTCTTAGTTATTTTTTATAGTTTATTCATACACAAATATATTAAGCAACTTCCGTGCCAACTTATTTTCTGCGCTTATATTTTCTTGATTTCATTAAAACAACAGTAAAAAAGTTCTTCACTTTAGGCTGTTTATGATATTTATCACCTTGAAATAAAATGTCTTTCTTTATTAGTTTTATGACTTTATTGCTTTTAAACTTCATTATTAATGTTTCATATGTTTCACATTGTTTTTAAATAAACGTTTCATAATGTTTCAAAAGAATGTTTCATAATTCTCTTACATTAATTATGAAATAATCATATACAAAAAAATCACCAAGGATACTATGCTATATATCAATAATATTAACCAATGCAAGTTATACCCTCAAGTGACACCTTGGCCGCAGTTATATTGCAATATAATTTTCTAAAGAATAAAAAAGGTTCCCAAACTTGCTTTTGGGTTCTTTTGCGGGACTATAATTTTTTTAATGTATTGAACCCATCTATGTTACAGAAAAGTTCTATTATTAAGGCTTTTACTATGCTAAAAATTTTATACTTTCATATACGTTAAAAAACATACATAGATTTGATTTTACATAAATCTATGTATGCTCCTAAATAAACCTGCTAAATTAATCTATTGATATTTAACATAATATTTAATATTCTATATGTTTTTTAGTTAAGTTTTTGTACCGAAATTTTCATCATATTTTGTCATAGATTATTTATTAAAAGCGTCATTCCAATCCTTCATAAATCTTTCAATACCACTATCTGTTAATGGATGTTTTAACATTGCTTTAATTACATTAGCTGGAACTGTAGCTATATGAGCTCCTGCTCTTGCTGCATCCACCACATGTAGCGGACTTCTTATACTTGCAGTTATTATTTCTGTTGTAATATCATGGATTTTAAATATATCCACTATTGTTTTAATTAATTCTAAAGAATTTGTAGCAATGTCATCTAATCTTCCTAAAAAAGGACTAACATAAGAAGCTCCTGCTCTTGCAGCAAGTAAAGCCTGTGCTGGTGTGAATATTAAAGTAACATTGGTCTTTATATTTTCCTTTGATAAAACTTTTACAGCCTTAAGTCCTTCTTCTGTCATAGGAATTTTAACTACCATATTTTTATGGATTTTAGCAATTTCTCTTCCTTCTTTAATCATTCCATCTGCATCTAAGCTAATTACTTCTCCACTTATTGGACCATCTACAATTGAAGTTATTTCTTTTATTACCTCATTGAAATCTCGCCCCTCTTTAGCTATAAGTGAAGGATTAGTAGTAACTCCGCAAATAATACCCATGTCATTTGCCATTTTAATATCTGCTACATTAGCTGTATCTATAAATAATTTCATTTCTTATTTTCCTCCTTTAATGTCTAAGAAACATTAATATTTAAGACTATATTTTAAGGGCTTTATTCAAGCCCTTAAAATGATAATATATTTCTAACTATCTAATACAAACAGTAACTATAATGTTGCTGCATTTCTATTTAAAAATATTGTTCATTACAGAACTCCCCTGATAAACTAAAAATTTAATTATAATTGGGTTAAAGGCATTTTCATATAGACAAATAGTTATCAGGGAAAAGGGATTAATGAGAATTATATAAAATTTATAGGTAAAACTTTATTAAATATTAGTTTTTATCGTGTTTTACTATAGCCATTTTAGTACACATCTTTACAGCATTTTCAATAGAAGATGTGTCTACAATTCCTTTACCAGCAATATCATAAGCTGTACCATGCGCACATGTAACTATAGGTGCTGGCTGTCCACCCGCAATAGTAATTCCACCTCTAAAGCCTTTAAGCTTTAAAGCAATTTGCCCTTGATCATGATACATAGTTACAACACTGTCAAAATCACCATTAAATGCTTTTATGAATAAAATATCAGAAGAATAAGGTCCTTTTGCATTTATTCCCAATTTCTTCGCTTCTTCGATAGCTGGAACGATTATATCCAATTCCTCACGTCCACATAGACCATTTTCACCACAGTGTGGATTCAAAGCTGCAACTCCTATTATTGGGTCTTCAACGCCCATTCCTTTTACAGTATCATAAGATAATCTTACTGCACGTAATATGCTTTCCACTGTTATATGTTCACTTACATCCTTTATTGGAATGTGACTAGTTGTTCTTGTGGTACATAACTCACCAACTACATTAATTTCACCAAAAGGTCCTGTAACTCCGAATAAGTTGGCTAATAAGTGGTGTTCACTTTCAAATGAGCATCCACCTTCGATCATAGCAGCCTTGTTAAATGGTGCAAAACAGAAACCTTCTATTTTTCCATCATTATATAACTTTGCAGCTGTCTTAATCATGTTCAAAACTGCTTTTCCACATTCTGCACTTATTTTACCTATAACAATATCCTCAGGATTTTGATCCTTCATATCTAATACTGGAATACCCTTGCTCCAATCAGCTTCATCTATATCAGAAATTACATAGTGTGGCGCAGTTTCTCCAATAATTTTTAATCCATTTTCAAATACTCTAACATCACCTATAATAACTGGTCTACATTGATCTGTTAAAAAACCATTAGCTGCTATCTTCGCTATAAGTTCTGGTCCAACCCCTGTTGTATCTCCTAATAAAATTCCTAAAATTGGTTTATGCATAATTTATCTTCCTCTCTTTATTTAAAATTAAATTATTAAACTTTTATTTAAAATATTGAACTACGATATTTTACTTACTATGCGCCTACGCCAAGGCCAATTACCATTATTGTCATAATAACAACACTGCATAGAATTGATATAGATACTCCAAGACTAGCTTGTACCGGACTTCCTCCTGCCTTTTCAGTAAAAGTAGATCCTATAATTGAAAGTGGTGCAAATGCAACAACCGCTAATGCTCTTCTTATTTCTCCTTCGAATGGAAGAACGAATAAGAATATAGCTGCAAAAATTGCTGCCATAACATAACGAAGACTTAAAACTTTCATAACTTCTGCTATAACTGATTTTTCTATATTGATTTCAAGCATTAATCCAACCATAAACATTGAAACAAATGAATGTGCATTAGCTGCTGGTTTAATAAAATCAGTTAATTGAGTTGGTATCTTTATACTTAAAAAGCCTAAAATTAACACTAATACATAAGTGCAGAAAGGAACCGAAGAAAATAATTTTTTAAGCATGTCTTTTATTGTAACCTTTTCTCCATTCTCTACCTCAATCATGCTTGATGTTAGCATGTATGAACCACCATTACACATAAGGGCATTTCCCATATCAAACATTGCAGTAGTCATGACTCCTATAGGTCCAAAGAATTGTTGTGCAAATGGCATTGCAAATGCTCCAATATTGTAATCTCCAGTGCAAATCATATAAAAGGCTTTTGTAGGATTGTCTTTTTTTCTAGACATTATATATCCAACAAATACCAAAATGATATTACATCCTAAACCTAGTAAACAAACTAAATAAAGAACCAGGTTATTTTCAAAACCTCCAAAGGCACTAAGTACTGAACATGGAAGCGTAACATTAACCATCACCTTTTTAAGAACGTTATAGTCCTTCGGTCCAAAGAGGCCCTTCTTTTTCAATGCATAACCTAATGCAAAAACAACAATGAACGTTAAGGCTTTTAATAATATAGTTGCCATTTTACAATTCCTCCTCATTTTTTTATTTAATATTTCATAATAACTCTAAACATTTATATACAATTTGTAATACAAATTTATTAGATCAAATGACTCATTTTTCACCACTCTCCTTGATAACATTTACATTTCAATAATATCTAGCTCATCAGGAACTATAATATTTTCTAAAGAACTATTATTTTTCCCGCTTAAATATATTAGATATAAAAAAATACCATAAGATAACTCGCTTCATTATCACTATTTTAATTATTATACTTTACCAATATAAACCAATTTTTCTACTTCTATATGATCTATCAAATATAACTGTGATACCTGACAAGTTCCTTAGGAATGATATATCATCTCCCCCCTTTCGTATACTTATTTATAAAGCAACTTTCATGCCACTTTTATCTCTTGTATCATATTTTTCTCAAAGGCCATTTTCTTGGGATTTCTAAAAAATCACCTTCAATATGTGTTGCAACAAAAAACGTTTTATTTCATATTTATGTTACTAACAAGTTTCATCTTGTTTCATAAACTTTTCAATACAAAAAAGTTAGAAAAACCTTTAATATTTTTTTCTACTAAAGTTTCTCTAACTTCTTTTTCTTAAATATCTTTATACTAGTTGTTATTTTATAGTAAAATAATTTTATTTATAGTCTACATAAAAAAATTCTTAAATCCTAAAGTTCTTAGTAACTCTAGAATTTAAGAATTTTTATTTATAGCAAGCAAAATTTATTATTAATTGCACATATTAGAGACAATATACATCTAAATCTAAAATTAACATTTCTTGATCTGTCTCCAATAAGTAATTCGCCGTTTAAATCCTATATTCTACTATACTATCAATAGGCTTTCTTGGTCTTACATCCGGCTTCTCATTTGGGTATCCAACTGCTATCGCACCAACTAGCTGCATATCTGTTTCAAGATAACTACATAGTTCTTCATATACAAAAAATGTATTTCCAACCCATAACGTTCCCAGTCCTAAATCTTCTGCCTGCAATAACATATTTTGAATTGCCGCTCCTATAGAAAGTGTATTTACTATTTCTGTAATCCTGTATTCAGCTGTAATGAGCTCAAATGGTGTTTTGCAGTCTGAATCTAAAACCATAATAACTATTGGTGCTTCTTTCATAATTTTCAGAGTATTAATTGCGTCTGGTAAACCATTTCTATCTTTAGGCAATAATGACTCTTCATTTAACTCTCGCTGAATTCCACGGTCCATTGCTAAAAGCATCTCATCCTTTTGATCTCCACCAAAGACAGTAAATTTCCACGGTTGCTTATTTTTCCCTGAGGGCGCATTTCTTCCTGCTTCTATTATTTTCTCAATCATATTTAGCGGTACTTTATCAGCTTTATATTTTCGTATGCTTCTCCTACTATAAATTGCTTCTATACTCATTTTCCTCTCCTTACAAATAATTTTTCCTTTATCTTCTTAAAAACTCTTTTAATCGTTTATTTAAAATTAATAACTATTTGATTTTCATTTTAAAGAAAATATTATTTCATAAAAAGTTTTTGTATTTTTAAAAAGTGAAGTTTGTTAATATAAATACTTAATTATATATTTGCAAATGGACATACCTTTCTGCAAATATTACACCCATACACAAATCCTCCACCATCAGTTACATAGATGCATCGTTCCCTGCACTTCTTTTGATTTACAGTAATCCCATCTAATGCAGATTGAGGACAGGATTTTATACAAATATTACAATTTTCAGGACATAAATTGTTTGATAAATCATCTTCAGTTAATTCTGCATTTGTAATTACCGCTCCAAAGTAAAGACGATTACCATATTCTTTATTTATTAATAAAGTATTTTTTCCAATGGATCCAAGTCCACATAATTGTGCTAAATGTTTTAATGAGAGTATCCCCCTACCATGTTTATTTTCTGCATCCCAATATTCATAAGGTTCATCTGATGGAATAGGAATTGCCTTGCACCCTTCTGATTCAATTGCCAAAGTAAGTTGAATAGAAATATCATCTAACAATTTAGCAGAATTATTTTTAAAAAATGTGTAAGGTACATTAGTGTTTGCTTGAAATAGACTTGATGGAAATTGCTTACCAAATACTATAACAGATTTTGTTTCAGCATAAACATCTAATGGATGAAATCCTTTGGGAGCATTATCGAATCTTCCTATATTTGAGAATCCACATACATCAGCCCCTAAAGAATATACAATTTTTTTAATATAATCATTGTTCACAACATTTCTCCCTCTTTAAATCATAATATTCATAAATCAAATATTACACCTTTACAAATATTCTTTCTTTAATATATAAAAAATTATTATTTTAAGTCTTCACTCATTTCATATAAATCTGGATTTCCAAGTAATATATATTTCTTACCGTATACAAATTGTCCATTTATTACTTTACTGTATCATAAAATCCTTTTAATTCTGCTTTCACTTCTTTTGATAATTGACTTTTCTTAATCCCTTGAATAGCACCTTCTAGTGCATATAATCTATTGATACATGCTGAATCATCTATAGATTTTATATCTAGCCATGCCTGTTTACTGCCTATTTCCTTTAATTTCTCATATGTCATTATTCCAACTTCATTTAATTGCTTTTCAACAACCTCTCCAATGTTAGGTAACTTCGATAGTTCTCCCATTGTTTTACCTCCATTTATTGCTCCATTTTATTTCTTTCAGTCATTGAAATTCCATCAAATCCCCATCCATCTGGATTTAATTCATCAATAACAACATAGTTAGTTATTGCACTATTTCCTAATACCCTAACAATCAATTCTTTTATAGCCTTTATCATTGTATTCATTTCATCTGGATTTGTAGTTCCTTTTGATACTTTTATGTTTACAAAAACAGCTATTTCTTTATTAGAACTTTTGTCTAAAGTAACTCCGCCTATTGCCCATTGATACTCTTTAAGTTCATCAATTGTTATTACTGTGTATTCTCTTTCTCTGCCCATAACCTTAACAATTAAATCCGTTAACTCGGCAACTAACTCTTTCTTTTTTTCTAAAGTAATTTGGTTTTCAATAACTTTAACATTTACAAATGGCATTGATATATCCCCCTTAATTAGAAAACATAATAATATAATTAATATTAGGAATCACTAATTATCCTCCAATTTGTGATTTAAATTTATATATTATCCATAATATCACATTTTACCATTTTTGAACATATTATAAATTATATTCAAAATAAACTATTAGATCCATTTCTTAAAGCAATCATATTTCCTATAAAACATCCACTATTATATATTTCAAAATCATTATATTTTTTATTAAACTAAGTTATATAAGACTTAATTCTTATGAATGCTTTATTGCTTTAGATAAAATAAAAAATATGGAACTCTATTTTTTTATAAATAGTGCCATATTTATATATTATCAATTCTAGCATATTATTGATCTAATATTTGTTTATTATTTCATTATTAAATTAGATTATAATTACTTTATCTTTATGTCATCTCACGAAATTTGTTTGATATGCTATCTCAGTATTTGGAGTATCAATTCCATTCTTTTTAGCGCATTCAATACATTTTAACATCCACGCCGTATTAGTTCCTATATAAAAATAATCTATACTATTAAAAAGTACCTAGTACGAAATTCTTATGATTATATAATTTTCTTTTCTATAAAGAACCAAAAAGACTAGTATGAACATTCATACTAGTCCTTAGCTCTATTTAGTTACCATTGTTCCTATATCATTTCCAAAAGTAACAGGATTCTCTGGTGACCACATTTTTTTAGTTTTACCACTAACATCAAATACTTGTAACTTTAATGTTACATTTTTCTCAACAGTTTCAGTTGATGGTTGGATATTATTAAGAGCTTCTATTAACTTATTTATATAAAGTTCAGTAGCTTTATCTAATACCTCTTGTTGAGTTGTTAAATTCATAGCTTGTACCTCTGCTATAGCATCTTCTGCTGCTTTTTGATCAACTTCTGCTATACTTACATAATTTGTTTTTAATGTAACAACTGCAGTTTCTTTGTCACTTGATACTGGTTCTACAGTACAAGTTACTTTTTTCATAGCATCAAGCTGTGCTTGCATTACCTTATTTAACTGCTCATCACTTATTTTTAGCCCTGATACAGAAAATGTATTTTTTATTGTTGTCTTTACTTGACTTTCTCTTTGTTCTTTTATAGTATTTACATCATCTGCTGCAAATCCCATTGTTTCTAATTTACTAGTATCTCCATATACAATCAAATCATAATATGCCTCTGCTACTAATTCTGGTGGTTCGATTTTTTGACCACATCCTGCAATCATTGTTACTAGCATTAACATACTTACTAGTACCATTATAAGTTTTTTTGAGTTTTTCATTAAATTTCCCCCTACTAATTTAATTTAATCCATTTTACATTTTACATTTATTTTCTTTTTATGTCAATCTTTTTTATAACTGTTATTAAATTCTTGTTATGTAATCAGAATACTTTAAAATATAAAAAATATCGCAAATTCATTTTTTCATGAATATTGCGATATCTAATTCTGTAATCTAACTTTAAAATAGTATTACTTAATTTCAATTTATACTAATCTTATTAATTTGTAGTTTAATTAACACTCATAATCCTTTGGAAACTTCCTCATCCTTTTATATGCATCTGTCTTATATTTTAAATTTTTATCATAATCAAGTTTAAAATAACATGCGTAAATAATATCTAAAATATATAAAAGTGATAATCTTGTTGAAAAAGATGATATCTTATTAAAATGGTTTTCAAAAGAACTCATATACAAAATATATTTAGCATGTTTCTTAAGAGGATTATCATCTGTAGAGGTTATTAAAATAATCGGAGTTTTTGTTTCTTTTAAAAGTCCAGTAATACTGCTTGTGCATCTCCCTCTTCCACCAAAAGATATAACAATTGCAATATGAGTTTCATCACTTGTTGAAGCAGTTAAATGCTGCAAATACTCTTCTTCAGGTACATTTATATTAACTCCAATTTCAGCCATTTGAAATTTAAAATTTTCAGCAAAAAATAGATTTCCAGCTGAAGTATAAACATCTATAAACTTTGCTTTTTTTAATTGTGAAACTATAACATTAAGCTCATGTAAATCTATTAAATTATATGTACTATTTACTGTACTGCTATAAATAGTTTTTAAGCTGTCCAAAACTTCATATTGTGTCTGATTAGATTTAATTGGGAAATCATAATCAATATCATCTTCTACATAATCTTTCAATCCTGCTGATACTGCTACTTTCAATTGTGATATACCGCTTAAATCTAGCTTCTTACACAAACGATATATAGTTGATTTAGAAACAAAACATTGACTACAAATATCTTCAATTTCTAAATTTATAAAATCAAAGCGCTTATTTTTTATAAAATCAACTAATGTCTTTTCATTATCTGTTAAGTCAATTAATTCATCCATTTTACTAAAAATGTTCATGATATCACCTCATGAACATTATAAATTATAAAAACAATATTAACAATTGAGCTGTGGTATATGCTTTAATAATGAATATGCAATTCCATCATCTTCATTGGATAAAGTTATTTCATCAGCTTGTTCTTTTAGCTCATCAACAGCATTTTCCATAGCTACTCCAATGCCTGCATATTTTATAATAGATAAATCATTTTGGCCATCTCCAAAAGATATTATTTCATCTTCATTTATTCCCATTGGTTTTAATACTGTCTCTAAAGCTTTTGCCTTATCAATTCCTTTAGCAGTAAACTCAAAATAAAAATCAGCAGTAAACATGCAGCTTAATTTGTCTTTAAAAGGCTCCATCATTTCCCTATAATGCTCCTTTAAATAATCCGGCTGCCCAGCTGTTAATATTTTATTTAGTGGATAGTCAATATACTCTGCAAGATCATCTATTTCACATAATTTATAATTTCCGCCTCTTGACTCATATTCAATAATGTTTATTTCTTGCCCATTCCTAGCATATATCTTATTATCAAAGACATTGTTAACAAGCATATATTCGCCTTTATCAACCATAGGTCTTACCTCAAACTTTTTCATATGTTCAAGTACTGCTTTTCCTTCTTCAATACTCATTGGTTCATTGAATAGCTCTTCAAATGTTTCACAGTCAACAACCTTGGATCCATTAAAAGAAACAAGAAGGCCATTATTCTTGTCCATTTCTAACTCTTTTGCGAATCCTATTAATCCAGTTGTTGGCCTTCCTGAAGCCAATATTAATTTAATTCCTTTTGATTGCGCTTTTAAAAGTACTTCCTTTGTCTTTTCAGTAATTTGTTTTTTACCATTAGTAAGTGTACCATCAACATCCATAACAATTGCTTTTATTTTACTCATTCGTTTGTCCCCCTTATATAAAACTCTTTATATAAGTCATTATAATCCTATAAATATATCTGCCAATAAGTTTAATAAAAGTTGAAACTTACTTTTCATTAAAAATAAGAAAAATATATTTCTTTTGGAATATATTTTTCATATTATAAATTCAATCTTCTTTCACCATATAATCAATTTATCATCAAAACAATTCATATCATAATTCAAAAATTTATGATTTATCAATAAATATATATATTAAATTATATATTTGTTTTATTTTCCTATAATTAACTTATATATTTCGCAAAAACTATTTACTTATATTGTATTTTATGATAAACTTTGCAATGGTATAGATTATGTGAGGTTTTTGGGCAGAGATTTATAGGGTAAATCTCTGCTTGTGTAAATATATTTTTTATTTAGTTCCTACTTTTCATATTTTATCTTTAATCTAATATTACACACAAAAAATACCGCAAATTCATTTTTACTTATGAATTAATGCGATATTTAAATCTTATATTTCTTTTCAGATATTATTAATAGAATTCCATTGTTAAATTTGAATTTTATTCATCAGCCTATTATTTTAATATATTTCATTCCACTTTAAAGTACTTTTCTATAATATTATGCAGCGCAAACTTATTGTTCTTTAAGCTGCTTTGCAAAAAGTTTTCTAAAAATAAATCTAACTAATGGCCTGCTATGAAAATCTGCCAGCATAAAGCCATTGGAAAATCAATTACCACAGTTTGAATCCATTTTGCAAAAAATTCAATATCAACTCCTTTAAACAATATTGTTGCTACTAAACTCATCATTGGACACATGCAACAAACTGTCATTACAGAAATTGCTAATATAATTACAATTGGCTTGTGTTTTTTAGAATCTACAAGTTTAAAGGCTAGTTTTCTAGCTAATGGACCTCCTATTTAAGGAAATCCTTTAGCCGTCGATTTTTTTAGCGCATTCTGGATTTTCTGAGCTTGCCGAATAAAAGGCCAGGCGCATATATTTTATTTTTTATTCTTTAGGTTCAATAACATTAGTTTATTCCAATATTTCTCAAAACAGTTTATCCACAGATTGTCCATAAATATAATTTCCTAAAGAATAAAAAATGCGTAAATCCAATAACCTGGATTTACGCATTTCTACCACTCGGTAAATTTATTTTAACAAAACAGATTTTTTCTGTCAAGATTATACAAATGAAAAAAATCAAAAATATTGTACCTATATAATCATTTTAACTGAATATAATTAATAGTATTTGTATATAATTTATATATCCTTAATACAAATCAACCTCGAAAATGGAGACAGCTAAATTAATAGCTATCTCCATTTTATTATATAAATAATATCAATTCTCCATATATCCCCAAGAGTTCAATTCAATATAACTTTTTATTTTAGAAATAAGATTATCAACATTTTCTTTTGAAGAAGCATTATAAACCATAACACTTCTAATATTTGTATCCTTCAACATTTCAATATTAAAAATATTTTCTGCATCAACACCTATTTCTTCAATACATGGACATTCTTTATAAATACTCATATCTGAAACTGGATATTGAACTTCCTTAATTTTTTTAAGGTTAGAAATAAAATTAATGTTCCTTTCATCTTCTGCCTTATATCTCATAATAAATTTATTTAACATAGTTAGATTTTTAAGAAAGCTTAAATCTTTAATTTTAATTTTATCAATACAGAGTTCTTTAAGTGATTTTAAATTATTAATGAAATCAAAATTTGGAATGCTTAATTCTTCAAGACTTAAATGTTCTAATGATTTAAAATTTGATAGTTCTTCAACATTCAGTTTATCTATTTTACGCAAACTAAGATCTTTTAGATTCTTTAAATCAGTCAAACATTTTATACTTTCTATTTCCATTATATTTAAACTAAGTTCTTTCAAATGACTCAAAGATGACAAATATTTTAATTCATCTTTAGAAAATTTACAATTTACAATATATAGTTTTCTAAGTTCTGAAGCTTTAGAAATAAAAGAAAAATCTGTAATATTACAATTATGTATTACAACTTCTCTTAAATTATTCATATATTGAAGTGGCTTAAAAGACAGATTTTCATTTTTAATAAAGAGGCTCTTTTCATTTGCCAGAAGTTCTTTACTTACCTTATCATCTTTTAAATGATCAACGTAATATGATTTCCAAAAATCCCTAGGCATCTTAATATATTCATTAGAATCTCTTCCAACTTCACCTGAAATACCATCTAATTTATTAAATAGATGTCCACTTTCAAATTCAAAATAAGCTTTACCATTATCGCCAACAGTAATATACATCTTTTTACATTTAAGAGTTTTAAAAATAAACTCATACAATCCTTCTAAGCTGTCTGCTAAAAGATATGATCTATTATTGTCTAAATCAACAGTGATTATTTGCCCTATTATTCCATTTTTATCTGGATTCATATCAAATGCTATAAAATTTCCTGATCCATCAGACGCAAAAGGTACTTTACTGCTTATAGTATCATCTTTAATGAATCCTGTCTGCATTGACATAAGTTCAAAATCCATATGTTTAAAATTATTAATTGTATCTAGTATATCATTTGTGCTCATTAAAGAAAATCCAAGCATCAATCCTAAATATTCATCATATTTTTCGCCATCATATTTAGAATACAAGTCTACAAAAACTCCTGGCAGCTTATGTTCTATCAACCTTTCAATATTTTTTATATTATCTTCTGTATCACTTTTATTGAGTTTTTCTTCAATATCAGGAATAAAATCACTAAACTTTTCAAATAACTCATTGTTACACTCAAATTCAAAATATTTTCTCATATGCCACTCCCCTTATTATTTCAATTTAACCATTATTAACATGTTAATTATATTTTACCATATATACATCTATTAGACTTTATTTTTTTAACTAATAGTCAAAAAATTAAGGCAGTTTATACTAAATAATTAATAAAAATGCTGTTGCAAAAACTGCAACAGCTACTTCATTTATATCAAATTAATATACTTAAGTAAATCAAATTGAATATTCTACTTCTGCCTTAAAGGCTATGATGAAAAATACACTCATAGTAAAAGGCAACGATAAATTAAACTTTTCTATTCTATCGTCTTAAAATCATAAAAAATATATTTCTATATAAACTAAATTCATTGTATAAATGCTGTTTTGTCATTACGATTATATCCTGCTTGTTAATAAAAATTTAATGTACTTTCTTTCTTTGATCCAGTTAACAGCATCATTTTAGAATATCTTTTGGGCTTTTATTCTAATACGAACATAATCTGCATACCAAGTTTCATCTTCATATAAAATTGGTTTTAATTCTTGTACAGCTTCTTCAATAATTTCCTCTGTCAATACTTTATCTAGACTCTCAAATGGCAAAGTAACAAACATTTTTATCCAATCCTTCATTCCATCTTCCCCAATTAGTGCAGTCTTTCTATCAAATAAAGTAGCATATAAAACTTTTAATCCATGCTTTTCAAGAATAGGTGCATACTCTCCAATTGTTGGAAAGTAAAAAGTACGTTTATATTTTAATCCTCTCTTTTCAAAGGCCTTCTGCAAAGCTGAATGAATGGTTTCTGCACAACCTTTTCCTCCAAATTCACATACCAATTGTCCATTAACTTTTAAAGATTCAGATATACTACTTACTAATTCATCTTGATCATCAATCCAGTGAAAAACAGCATTAGAAAATATGCAATCCACAGGTTCGTCCGAAGTAAATTTTGTAGCGTTATCCTGCATAAATGTTAACTCTGGATAATTGCTTTTAGCTACATTTAACATCTCCATTGAAGCATCCATACCAATTGCTTCTACTCCCATGTCTGCTATTTTTCTTGTTAACGCACCATTACCACATCCAAGGTCAAGTATCTTCATACCTTTCTCAGCATCAATTAAATTCAATACATCTTCACCATATTTATGCACAAATTGAAAGTCTTTTGTATATCCTTCAGCATTCCATTTAATATTCATAATCATCCCTCCATTAAAAAATCATATTAACTTTAAAAATACTATATCATAATGATTTTCATAACTGAAATATATATTATTTATAACTTATATGATTTTAAGTTATATAATTATTTTTACATCCTTGATTAAGAGTAAAATAATATCCTAATTAATCATCTATTGATTGTATAAATTTTACAATATCTCTCTGTCCGAAATACAATAATTGGTTTATAATAGTGCCATATATTAACTATTTTATATTGTTAGGTGGTAATAGAAATGAACTATAGAAGAGCTACAAATTCTGATATTGATTCTCTAGTAAATATGAGAATTGCATATCTAAATGATGATTATGGGGTTCTAGATGAAATAACAGAAGAAAAAATCAAAAAAAGTCTCCCAGATTATTTTTCAAAACATTTAAATCATGATTTATTTGCCTATTTATCTGAAGATGATAATATGTGCATCGTTGCAACAGCATTATTACTAGTCGCGGAGAAACCAGCTAATCCAAATTTTATCACTGGAAAAACAGGAGCAGTTTTAAATGTTTATACTGATAAAAATTACCGTAGACTGGGGATTGCTAAACATCTTATGGAAATGTTATTAAGTGATGCTGAAAAAATGAGACTTGATTTTGTAGAATTAAAAGCTACTAAAGATGGGTATCCTTTATATAAAAAGATAGGATTTTTAGAGGAAAAGTCAAATTATACATCAATGAAATATATCTTTGAAGATAATTAAAATTATTTTATACTATAGAAATATTAACTAAACAATTTCAATATTAAAGAATATAAATTCTAAAATTCCTAAATTCTAAAATTCTCAAGAATTTTAGAATTTTAGAATTTTAGAATTTTTCTTTACATTCGTCATATAAGAAAAATTTATTGATCATTCTCCATTGCTAAAGTTTGAGATTTCTTTTTAAATTCAATTTTACTTTGAGAGAAAAATAATCCTGCCAAAGTAAGTAAAGTTCCTATAGCTGCAACTTTAGTTATCTTCTCATGTAATACAATTACAGATGTTACAACTGTAATAACTGGAACTGCATAAATATATACGCTTGTCTTTACAGCACCTAAAGCTTTTACAGCTAGATTCCATGTAACAAAGCAAAGTGCTGATGCTCCAAATCCTAAAAATAAAATATTAAATAAATAAGTTGTATTTGTAAATCTCTCTAACCCTATTTGGAAATCAAAGAAGAATAAAGCAGGTATCATAAATATTAAACCATATAAGAAAGTTCTTCTTGTGGTTTGGATTGTGCTATATCCGTAAGCACTTATTTTCTTTGTAAATACAGAATATACTGCCCACATAATTACTGCGAGTAGTGCAAGAAAATCCCCAAGTGGATTTAAATGAAACTCTGTAGTTCCATTAAAACTAATCATAAATATTCCCATCATTGATGTAATAAACCCTATAAAAAAGTTTCCTTTAGGTCTTTCTTCTTTTAAGAAAATATAAGACATAATTCCTGTAAAAAATGGAGCTACCGCAGTGATTACCCCAACATTTGAAGCCATAGAATAAGTTAATGCAATATTCTCCAATAAAAAATAAAGTGTTACTCCAGATAATCCAGCCAAAACAAACATAAGCTCTTGTTTTATACTTGTCCCCTTTAATCTCTTAGGATAAATTACCATTAATGTAAGAAATCCAATTACAAATCTAAAAAATAAAATCTCTATTGCCTGAAAATCTACCAACAAAATTTTTGTTGATATATATGTCGTCCCCCATATAAATACAGTAAATAAAGCTGCAAAATGTTCTCTTATATTATTATTTTGTTTCATATTAACTTTCCTCTTCTTTAAATATAATTTGATACTGCTTAGGTGTTATTCCAATAAAACTCTTAAAAAATCTAGTAAAGTGACTTTGATCTGAAAATCCTGTTTGCATAGCAACTTCAATTGGTTCAACTCCACATTCCAAAAGCTTTTTTGCATGATTAATACGAACAGCTTCTAAATACTGATAAGGAGTTACTCCGCATTGTTTTGTAAAGCTTCTAAGCAGTGTATATTTTTTTAGTCCAGAAACATTACATAAATCTTCTAAACTTACTTGATTTCTATAATTTCTATCCATATAATCACATGATTCCCTGATCTGTGTACTTATTTGTGCACTATTTGTTTCTACTTTCTCAGTATATTTTTTCAAGAAGTATTCAATAAGAAAATAAAATGCTTCTTCCTTTTCAAATTCCTTATATTTTTCCATAATCATATGATGAAGTTCTCTAATCAAAGTTACTTCATTTGAACTATAGATAACATTCCGAGTAAATTGTGGCATATAACGTCCCCCTGTTATTTCATATACCATCATTTCCATGATTTCAGGTTTAATATTTAAACACCTATAATCTAACGGTTGTCCATCTATTGATTCGCAGGTATGATTTTCTTTTGGATTCATAAGCATTAAATCTCCTGATTGCAAATCATAACTTTTGTTTTTGCACAAAAGATGACGATTACCTCTTTCAATGAAGCCAATTACATAGTGTTCATGAAAATGATTGGGGAATTTCTGCATAATCCCTTCAAATTGATATGCTTCTATATTTAAATCCTCATCAAATACAGCTTTTCGTGCTTCCTGTCCTATAATAATCCCCCTCCTTACTATAAGTAGTATATCATGAAATTTCTGTTTTTCTTGAATGATATTAACACAAATTTGTACAATAACATATTAAGCAATCATTAATGTGTTTCTATTATTAAGCGTCGCCCAATTTATAGAAATATCTTTTAAATATTACCAACTATCTACATTATATCATAACCACATTGTTATAAATATTTCTACAGTGTTTTGTGACCTTTAACTCTACTACATTTATGCAGTTTTGAATCAAATTTTTCATATATACTTTACTTTATATTTCAGAAAAAGGAGGGAAAATTTATGGATTATAATTATGTCGAATCCTTAGCTGTAAATGCCAAGCAAGGAGATGAAAAATCAAAAGAACTTATTATAAAAGAATTTGAGTCTTATATCTCAAGTCTTTCCAGAAATACTTTTATATACGGATATGATGTTTCTGATATAAAAAGTGAATGTTATAAGACACTGTTTGCCTGTCTTAAATTATACAACTTTAAAAATCATAGATTTGTTGCTTATGCTATTAATGGAATAAAACAGCACTTGCATTATCTTATTAGAAGTGACAATTACAGAAGTATATTTGAAGGCAAAAAAGTATTTTCTTTATTAGATAATGATGAAGATTCATTAATATGTGATGATATCACCGCTGAAGAATCTATTTGTAATCAATCTGATTATGATTTTTTATCCAAACTCATTAATAATCTAAGTGAAGATGAAAAAGAGCTTATATCTTTTATTTTCTATAATGGCAATTCTGCTAAAGATTATTCCAGACTTAAAAATATACCTTATACAACTGTCATTTACAGGCGGGATAATATTTTAAGAAAGCTTCACTCACACTTTTTGAAAGTAAATGTATAGCTATATCTTAATGGAGATGATTTTTTTGAAAAGGCTGATTAAACTAAAAAGACACTAAACAAAATTTAATGTTTAGTGCTTTTTTTAGTGTCTAATTATTTCTAGAACATATTTCACAATCTACAGCTAATACAATAGCTAAACTTAAAAGTTCATCTTCTTCTCTGTCTATATCAAGAACGTAACTATCTCCCCAGGTCATCCATTCTTTATATATTCTCATTATTGGCATTCCTCTATTTTTTAGAACATAATCATGTTCCATTATTTTTCCTTCAAGTTCTAAAGAAGTTCCTTCAATATAATATCTAGGTTTAAAAAATGTAACCTTTTTTACAAGTTCACCTGTAAAGGCTCCATTTATACTTATTTCAAACCTTGGTACAAAAGTTAACACCTTTTCTTTTATAAAAGCTACTTCATTGTTGTCTAAATCATAAATATGAAGCTTATGTCCCCATGAAAAAAATTCTCCCTGAACAAAATATCTATCATTTCCATAATCATCTTTTACAACAAAAGTATCTGCAAAAGTAAATACTCTTTGCTTTATAAATAATTTCATTCATTCTCTCCAATCATTAAATGCTTTTCTTAATTATATCATGTTTATTAAGTTTCATTGATAATATTAATGCAAATTATATTGAAAGTTTCGGATGTTTAAAAAATTCCCTACAAAAATAAATTGAACATGTACTCTCAAAATATGATTAGAATACATGTTCAATTTATTTTTGTAAAATTTTTTTCACACAAATTATTATAGTTAATTTGATGTTAATTTTAAACCAATAATTCCACTAACTATTAATATGATACAAATTATCCTTATAATATCCAATGGTTCTTTAAATAGAACAATACCCAATATTACTGTTCCAATAGTTCCTATACCTGTCCAAATTGCATATGCAGTGCCTAATGGCAAGCTTTTTAAAGATACTGATAAAAAATAGAAACTTAAAATCATACCTACAATAGTTAAAATACTAGGCAATATTCTTGTAAAGCCTTCAGAAAATTTCAATTCTACTGCCCACCATACCTCAAAAAGACCTGCAATAATTAAATAAATCCATTTCATAATTTTACCTCCTATAAATTATTATTTCTTAAGAATTATATAGAACTGATTAAAGTATCTAATTTAATTAATCATAATACTAATAATGAAGCTTTATTATTAAAATATTTAATAGCTATCCTACTTATTAAAATTGTGCAAAATAAAAAAGCCTAGAGAAATATTGTTAAATTTCTCCTAGGCTTTTATCCTTCCGTGTCCACTTTTTACTGTGGGTTTTCCCTCGGACCTGCCAGATAAAACTGCGGAACCCTAGAAAACTAAAATATATAATTTATATATATTAATAATAATAATTGAATTCTAACATACATAGAAATTAAATTCAACTATAATAAACCAATTATGTCATTTCATCTATTTCATTCACGAAGCAAACTTATTACTAGCCTTATAAAATAATGTATCAAAATACCCAACGCATATAGCCCCAAATAAATTATATATAATACGCATAATTATAACTCTTTAAAGCCTAAAATAGATACTACCACCATCAAAGAATTTAAAAATAATTTTCCATTTATAAGTTGCAGAAAAAACAATCATTAAAATATCACATATATTAGAAAAATACATAATCATTAACAATTAGAAACAAAAAATCACTAGATACAAACTACCTAGTGATTTTAATATTTTAAAATTTATTTTACAGCTTTGTCCCATAATCCATGTAAGTTACAGTAAGCATATGCTTCAACAACTTCATCTCCTTCAGAAAGAGCAAACTCTGCTGCTGGTCTTTGCCCAACTTCTAATTTCTTTAATTGAATTCCTTCTTTTGTTTTTAATAAAATCCATTCAATAAAATGTTCTTCAACCATTGGATGTTCAACTTCTCCAACAACAACACTTACTTTATTATTATTAACACTTATAACTGGGATATGTTTTTCTGTAGCGGCTTCTACTGATCTTGAAACAAGTTCTTGTAATTTAGCGCCTTCAAGTGCTATTTCCTCACTTCCACTAACTACTATTGCATTATTTTTATTATCATTTAATATATAAAACTTTTCGTTCATTTCCTTTACCTCCAAAAATTAATAACTTTATCTATAAATGTATTATACATTAATTAATAATAATTATCAATAGATAGTTATTAAATTTTCTGATTTTTTAAAATTATTTTTTTATTCTAGTAATATCAGCATCTTTAATAAAATTATTGAAATTATAAATTATCAAGACATTATATAACTTATTTTCTTTTGCATATTCATTTACACTTTTAGAAAATGATCTTAAATCAACGACATGTATTTCTTCAAAGCTTTGAGTTAAAAATGGAATCATACAATTTGCATATGAATCTTTAACTATAAGTAATTTATCTTTATTAATACTATTATCATTTTTAATAATAGTTAAAGGATTATTTCCATACAAAAATAAAGAATACTTATCTCTTATATTTAATTTAGTATGATCATATAAGCTATTATAAGTTTTTTCATTAATATTCATTTTAATTCCCGGGAAATTATAATAAGTTAACGTGTCGAATTCGTACTTAAAAGGTTTTGCTTTAGAGTAATATGTACCAAGAAAATCTTCGCACATATTTTTTTCATATTGATTTAATTTAATGGGTTCCTTCCCCATGCTTTTTGCATATTCTAAGTAACCTAAATAAGCACCTTCTGTTGTCCAATGATGATCATTTTTATAGTACAAAAGTTCATTATCTTTTTTATTATTCATGCTTTCAAATAGATTAATATTATATGTACCTTTTAATCTACTATAAATATTAGATATTTCTTCTTTACCATTTAAAACTGGAGCAAAGAGCGGCAATTTTTCCTTATAAATTGTATATGAGTTTGGAACTATCATTATACTCACTTTAAAATCACTATTTTCTACAAATATGTTAATTGAATTTATATTAGAATCCACTCTCTTTTTATCCATAGATGTTAATTTTTCAAATAAAAAATTCTCATTTCCATAAATGATATTATTGTTTTCTATTTTCCCTAATGCATATTCACTTCTAGATTTCAAATTAATCCACATATCTCTTCCTATAAACTGATCACTCATATAATTTTCATACTTTTCTGGAAAGCTTCCTTCAATATATCTTTTTAAAGTAAATTGGGGTCTGCTTTTTAAATATCTATTTTCAAGCTCTGAAAAATTCTTATCAGATTTAAATATATCTAAACCTGTAAATCCTAGAAGTACAATAAAAAAACAATATAATAATAAATTTTTCTTCATAATATCCTCCTAGAATCTAAAATATAAAAATGGATTATATGTAGCATCAACCAAATATGCCACACTTATAATAAATATGGACATTAATATTATTGTCTTAATTATCTCCATAGCTATTTCAGACTTCATTGTAATCATATTTCCAATCTTTAAATAAAACTTTGAAGACATTGGCATTGAAAAAAATATGCCTATGCATAAAGAAATTCCATAGTTTCTAAGATAATAAATATACTCTGTTCCATTATTATATATAAACAGCTTACTAAAAAATACCTTCATACTTTCAAAGTCTGTAATTGCAAATACTGTCCAGCCTATCAGTAGAAAAAATATTGTATATATGTGAGAGAATACTTTATACTTATTTAAAACACGTATTAATCCAAGCTTTTCTATGCATATTAAACTGAAAAATAAAAGTCCCCATATTATAAAATTAAAACTTGCACCATGCCACAAGCCTGTTAATGCCCATACTACAAATAAATTTATTATTGTTCTAAATTTGCCATTTCTGTTTCCACCTAAAGGTATATAAACATATTCCTTAAACCATGATCCCAATGTAATATGCCATCTTCTCCAAAACTCTGATATACTTCTAGATGCATAAGGATAATTAAAATTTCTTGGGAAATTAAATCCAAGGATCTGCCCAAGACCTCTTGCCATAAGAGAATATCCACTAAAATCAAAGTAAATTTGAAGCGAAAAGGCAAGAATCCCAACATATGCAAAAGGAGTCGATATGTTATTAAAGCCTGTATTTTCCACTTCACTCCAAAGCATTCCTATATTGTTTGCTATAAGAACCTTCCTTCCAAGGCCTAATATAAACTTTTCTATTCCTTCCTGGACCTTATCTTTTTCAATATTTCTCGCTTTTATTTCATTTTGTATATCTGTATATTTCACTATTGGACCTGCAATAAGCTGTGGAAATAAAGTAACAAATGTAGCAAAGTTTATTATATTTATTTCTGGCTTAATTCTTCCTTTATATACATCTATGCTGTACGACATTGTTTGAAATGTGTAAAAGCTTATTCCAAGTGGAAGTGTTATATTAACTTTACTTAATGCTAAGCTAAAAATAATGTTTATATTATTAATGAAGAAGTTTACATATTTAAATATAAATAATATTCCTAAATTGAATACAATAGAAAGGCATAATATACTTATGCCCTTTTTCTTATGTTCTTTATATCTATAAATAGCAATTCCTGCACTATAATCAACTAATATTGAGGTTATCATTATTAGGAAATACTTTCCTTCTCCCCAAGAATAAAATATTAAACTTAAAATGGTTAAAACTAAGTTCTTATATTTTCTCGGAGTTAAGTAGTAACAAATAAGTCCCATTGGCAGAAATCTAAATAAAAATAAAATACTGCTAAAAACCACTTATCTCAAGGCCTTTTCGAAAATATCTACTGCTTTTTGCGCATTATTTTCACTACCTTCTTCATAATCTGGAATTATGAATAATCCAACATAATTACCAACAACTCGTATTTCTGCCTCATCTACAGCTTCACTTTCTCCTGGATAAAATGCACTTGCTCTTTTATCTTCTATAACTTTTTCAAATGCTTCTTTAACTGAATCTATTTTTTGATCTTTTGCTTTTACAATAGCTATTGTTTCAAGTCCTGTATTTATAACACCACTTTCTATTCTCTGTTCTTCAATATCATCCATATTTAAATGATATTTTTCTGAAACAAGATCTCCTTCCACTACTTCCATAGTTCTTAATTCTAATTCATTTTTTATCTTTTCTATAATACTTGGTATAGAAGCATGTCTTGGCTGATCATTGTTTATGTTAGTTGACCATGAGCACCCTGAAAACATTCCAAATGCTATTACTACTACTAACATTTCTCCTATTATTTTTTTCATTTGTATACCTCTTTTCTTTTGTTAAGTCTCATATATTTTAACTCATTATCTATAGTTGTATGCTTATTATAATATTATAAGAGAATTTAATAATAGACTTAAAAAACATATTCGTAATAGGCTTATTCTACTATTTTTTAACCTATCCTTGTTTTTATTATACTAATATGAATAAGACCATATTTACATAGATAAATATTTTACTTTAAACAAAAAAGATGTTTGAAATAATTATTTTTTCAAACATCTTTCTTAATTTATACTTCTAAATATTTTCTAATTGATATGAAACTTCCTATTACACCCATAATTATTCCTATACCAAGAACTATTGGAATTAATGTGCTTAACAACTCCCATGTACTTGGATAAATCAAACTATCCATTATAGGATTACTCATTATATTCTTACAAACAATACTATATACAGTACTTACTATAATAATACTCACAGTTCCTCCAATAGCACCTATAGCACCGCCTTCAATTAAAAATGGAAGCCTTATAAAATTATTTGTTGCTCCAATATATTTCATTATTCCAATTTCTCTTCTTCTAGTATAAACAGAAATCTTTATGGTATTTACAATTAGTAAAATCGATGCAAACCCTAGCACTACTGTAGATATTAAGCTTGCAGTTTTTACTGTCTCATTTAAGCCAGATAAAAATCTAGTTATAACATCATCGTCATTAACCTTATAAATTTCAGAATATTGTTCTAATTCTGCTTTTATTTCTTTATTTTGAGTAGTATCTATTAATTTAATTTCAAAGCTGGCTGGTATTGGATTTTCACCATTTTTACTTACTTCATTGATGATTCTCTCCATTTCAGAATCACCTTCTTCTTCAAAGCTATCTTTATATTTAGTTAATCCCTCTTCTTGCGAAACAAAAGTTACCTTTTCAACATTAGGTAATTTAGATATTTCATTTTTCATAGTTTCTATTCTTTCTTCTTTTGTATCATTTTCAATAAAAGCTATTAATTCAATCTTATCTTGTAAATTTTCTATATTGATTTTACTTACTTCTATTATTGAAAAAAACGCACCAAATATTGTTAATGAAATTAACACTGTTGTAAAAGCCACAAAAGAAACTAGTCTGTTTTTAAATATATTGCTTATCCCTTCACCACTAAGCTGTCTTACTGTTCTAAGCTTCAAGAGAATAACCTCCTTTTTTATTGTCACTTATAATCTCACCACTGCTCATAGAGATTACTCTTCTTCTCATAGTATCAACAATATTACTATCATGTGTTGCCATTACTACAGTAGTTCCATTATCATTTATTTCTTCTAATATCATCATTATTTCTCCAGCAGTACTTGGATCTAAATTTCCTGTTGGCTCATCTGCAATAAGAAGCATTGGCTCATTAACTATAGCTCTAGCTATAGCTACTCTTTGCTGCTCTCCACCTGATAATTCATTTGGATACATATTATATTTATGTGCAAGACCAACTGCTGACAATACCTTGGGCACTCTTTGTCTTATTCTTTTGGGACTTTGCTCAATAACTTTCATTGCATAAGCTACATTTTCATATACTGTCTTATCTGATAATAATCTAAAATCTTGAAAAACTACTCCAAGCTTTCTTCTGAAATAAGGAATCTCTTTTTCTTTTAAATCATTAAGTTTTGTTCCATCTACTATTATTTCACCATTTGTTGGCTCTACTTCTTTTAATAGCATTTTTATAAATGATGATTTACCTGAACCTGAACTTCCAACTAAAAATACAAATTCACCTTTATTAATAGAAACATTAATGTTTTTTATGGCATATACATTGTTATCATAAATCTTGTTAACATCTGTAAGTTTTATCATTTGTTCTTTTCCTTCCGTCTTCATATGTTTTTCTTATTTCCCCAACATATTCCATAAGGTAAATTAAAGCACAAAAACTGTAGATTTAAATTCTACAGTTTTTATTATTAATAATTATTATTTTAAATAGCTCATAGGATCTACAGGTGTACCATTTTTTCTTACTTCAAAATGAAGGTGGTTCCCTGTTGAATAACCTGTTGTTCCAACTGCTGCAATCTTATCTCCCTTTTTAACTGTCTGTCCTGCTGAAACAGATAAACTTGTATTATGTGCATATAATGTTGTTAATCCACCACCATGATCAATAATCACATAATTACCATAGGATTCACTATATGTAGCTACTATAACAGTACCTGAATTTGCTGCTGCAACTGTCACTCCAGCTGGTGCTGGTATATCTATTCCTGCATGTAATTTACTTACTCCAGTTATTGGATGAATTCTATATCCAAAATATGAAGATATTGTACTATACCCTGGTACAGGCCATCCAAATGCTCCACCTTCATATGAACCAGTTGAACCTGCTGTTAAATTATTGATTTGATTTTCAATATTTTTACTTTCTTTTTCAAGTGCTGCAATTTGTTCATTATTTAATTCTATTTCTTCTTTTAAACTATTTTGAATAGCTATAAGTTCGTCTACCTTTGCTTGCTGGTCTATAACTAATTCATCTACCTTTGCCTTTTCTTCAAAAAGAATATCTTGCTTTTCTTCCATGACAGTTCTTTCTTCATCTAACTGTTTTTCTTTTTCTTCTAATTCAATTTGAAGCTCAGTTGTATCTTTAATTATTTTATCATTTTGCTTTGTAATACTTGTTATCATTTCTAATCTTCTGATAAAATTCGGAAAGCTACTTGCTTCTAACAGTAATTGTAAATATCCACCAGCTTGCTGTTCATAAGATATTTTCATTACATCGCCTATTAGTTTATAATTTTCTTCAATTTTTAATTCAGCTTTTTCAATTTCATCTTTTGTCTTTTGGCTTTGTTCTAAAATCTTATTTACTTCAGCTTGAATCGTATTAATATTACTTTTTAACTTATTAACTTGTTCATTTAAATTTGCTAATTCAACTTCCAGCTCTTTTCGCTTTCCTTCTGTTTCACTAAGCTCTTGTTTTGCTGCATCTATATTCTTTTTCTTTTCTTCTATGCTGCTTTCAATATTTTTTTGCTCTCCTTTTAATTCTGATTCTGTCTTAGCACCAGCCTCCATTGTGGAGAACAACGTTGTTAATGTAACAATAGCGCTAATCATCATTATTAAAATTTTTTTCATCTTTTGTTTCCCTCATCCCTATTGATTAAAATATATTTATATATATTTACCCCTCTAGGCACCATCATATTGATTATAGTAAATTTTCATACTAACTTCATTGTTAAAACTTAGCATTCATAAGTACTTATATGATTTATTGCAACCACTACTTTATCATAATACAAGCATCTATTTCAATAGTTATAAACTATTCTTTGATTTCTTTTTCCTTTTTTTCAGAGCAGCAACTATGATTATTTCCTTTAAACATAAAGATCATCATAAGTATCATCATAATTGGGCATAATAATTGTGTAATCAATGGTATTAATCTTGAGCCACCAAGACTTCCCCCTATGAATGGTAAAACAATTGCTAATATTATAGGAAGCAAACAGCATACTCCCATCATTCCAAAGAATTTAAATATACCTTTATTATTCTTATTTGTCTCATTATTTCTTTTCATATTTCTCACTCCTCAATAAAATCGTTTATTCAAATACTTAATTATTTAAATATATTTTATCTAATACAAATGAAGATAATATGAAGAAATACAAAATTATCAATCTTTTTATACTTATTTATAATGTAATCTAAAATTATTGTTCAAAAGCTCTACTTTTCAATACTTTTTTTATATATATAATGTATAAAATCCCTGAAATAATACCTACTATGCTTATCAACTGGGCCATTTTTATATTTCCAATCATCAAACTATCTGTTCTCAATGCTTCTATAAAAAATCTTCCCGTAGAATATAATGTCACATAACTTGCCATAACTACTCCATCTTCATTTCTATTCTTCTTATATAAAATAAATATTAATATAAAAAACACAAAGAAATTCCATAGTGATTCATATAAAAATGTAGGATTATAGTACTCGCCATTTATATACATTCCTTTTTGTATGAATTGTGGAAATTTACTTATAAACTCATATGTTACTAAATCACCATGAGCTTCACCATTCATAAAATTTCCCCATCTTCCTATTGACTGAGCAAGTATCAATGATGGTGCTACAACATCAAGATATTTAGCCATTTTTATCTTTTTTATTTTACAATATATAATTGTAGCAATAAGTCCGCCTATAAGACCTCCATGTATAGCTAATCCCCCTAACCTTAAATTAAATATACTAAGCAAATCATTTTTATAATTTTCAAATTCAAAAATTACATAATATGCACGTGCACCTATAATTGCACATGGGAATGCTATTATAAATCCATCCAGTATTTTTTCAAAATCTAAATTTAATTTTTTCGCATTATAATCAGCTAATAGTATTCCTAAAATTGTTCCTATAGCTATTAATATTCCGTACCATCTTATTTCATAATTTCCCACACTAAATGCAATTGGGTTCATCATTGTTAACACCTCTATTCATATTTTTAATTATAAATATAAACTAATAACACCTTGTAAGCCTATAAATTAGTTTATCTAAAATAAATACTGTTTGTCTACTTAATTTGATTTTCTTTTATTATATAAAAAAAATGTGTAAATTATATAAAGATGCATATAAATTTAATAAAAAAGTTGCTATGAAATAGGGATGTAATTAGATTTATTTAAGCAAATCTAATTACATCCCCTTATTTTACTTTCTAAATGTTACTTCTTGTTCATCATTAAAATATACGCATGTCTTACTTGGTATAGTCTTTGCAATAACTCTGCCATTTCTTATTGAATATAATACTTCAGCTCTTCTTCTTACTGCATCATATCCACTTTCTGCATTAAGTAATATTAAATTCCCTGGCTTCCCTACTTCAATTCCATATACATCTTCTAAATTTAAAGTCTTTGCACTATTTGTAGATATAAATTTTAAAGATTCATTTATATCATCATAGCCCATCATCTGGCACACATGTAATCCAAAGTTTACAACTTCAAGCATATTTCCTGTTCCCATCGGATACCATGGATCAAAAATATCATCATGACCAAAGCATACGTTTATTCCTGCTTCATTTAATTCCTTAACTCTTGTAACTCCTCTTCTCTTTGGATATGTGTCAAATCTTCCTTGAAGATGAGTATTAACAAGTGGGTTTGATACAAAGTTTATTCCAGACATTTTAAGTAATCTGAATAATTTATATGTATAAGCATTATTATAAGATCCCATAGCAGTAGTATGGCTTACTGTAACCTTGTTTTTCAATCCACTTTCAAGTGCTCTTGCAGCTACAGTTTCTAAGAATCTTGATTGTTCATCGTCAATTTCATCACAATGAACATCTACTAAAACATCATATTTTTTAGCAAGTTCAAACATCTTATTAATAGATTCAACACCATACTCTCTTGTAAATTCAAAGTGAGGAATAGCACCAATTACGTCTGCACCTATTTTTAATGCTTCTTCAAGTAATTCTAATCCATTAGGATATGAAAGTATTCCTTCTTGTGGGAATGCTACTATTTGAATTGCTGCATAATCCTTAACTTCTTCTCTTACTTCAACCATAGCTTTTAAAGCTGTTAAGTTTGCATCAGTAACATCAACATGAGTTCTTATATATTGAATCCCATTAGCTACCTGCCATTCTATTGCCTTTTTTGCTCTAGTCTTAACATCTTCTTTAGTTAAGAATTCTTTTCTTTGCGCCCATCTTTCTATACCTTCAAAAAGAGTGCCACTTTTATTCCACTCTGGCTCACCTGCAGTTAAAGTAGTATCTAAATGGACATGTGGTTCAACAAAAGGCGTAGAAGCTAAAGCTCCTTTTCCATCTATAATTTCCTCATCTTGTTTAGCTTCTAAGTCAGATTTTATTTCAGTGAATATTCCATTCTCTATTCTTATATCTACTAATTCATCTTTGTCTAAAAGTCTTACACTCTTTATTAACATTGTATCTCATCCTTTATTCTAAAAAATTTGTGATTATCGCATATTTTTGCAATAATCACATGTTAAAATTATATATTTACTTTTATATGTAGTTACTCAAATTATATATGTTTATTTCATATATGCTTATTTCTTATTATAAATTATAATCATATTTTTTAATATTATTTCTTAGTAAATTTTGTTCCTACTATATAAACAACCATTGTGATAGCAATTGCATTTATTGCTATTACACCAACTTTAATAACATTAGCCGCTACAAATCCTGCTATAAATGCACCTATAGCAACATAGTTTATATCCATAAATTTTACCTTTTCAATGTTTTCATACTTTCTTTTTCTTATGAAGAAGTAATCAGCTATTAAAATTCCTCCAACCGGTGGAAGCATTGAATTTAAGAAAGTCAAGAATCCAGTAAAATTATTGTTTAACCAAATTGCACCTACAGTACCTAAAAGCCCGCTTGCTATAACCAGCTTATTTTTAGGAAGCTTTGTGATATTTGAAAGACCTAAGCCTGCTGTGTATATTGCGTTATCATTTGTAGTCCAAATATTTAATCCTAAAACTACTATTGCAGGAATAACTAAGCCTTGTGAAAACATAACATCGGCTATATCTGAGTCTCCAGTAACCATTGCACCTATTGCACCAAATAAGAACATTAATGAATTTCCGATAAAGAACGCTATTACAGTAGTCCATACTGCTGTCTTTTTAGTCTTTGCAAATCTTGCAAAATCTGGTGTTGCAGTACCTCCACTAATAAATGAACCTACACATAATGTAACACCTGTAACTAAAGTCATCTTGCTTGCTGGCTCAATATTCATTAATCCCTGTACTCCGCCAACTGAATTTGCTGCCATAAATGCTGATGTACTTCCAAGAATAGCTATGGCAGGAACTGCTATTGCACTTAAAATCGTTAGAGACTTCATTCCAAAGTAAGCAGTTGCAGTCATTAAAAATCCTGTTATAGCAACTAATAAATATAAGTTTACATTAAATCTATGTGCTATAGGTATTGCAAACATTGCTATACCAACACCAAACCAACCAATTTGTGTAATACTAGTTACAAAAGATGCAATATAAGATCCCTTTTCTCCAAATGAATATCTAGCAAGTAAGTGCATTGAAAGTCCACTTTCAGCTCCCATATAAGCTAGTGCTCCTGTATAACATGCAAGTATAAAGTTACCTATAAGTACAGCTATAAAGAAATCCTTAAGCGGTAATCCCGTTCCAAGGTTTCCTCCTGTAAGCATACTTCCTGAAAAGAAGGTAAATCCCAGCATTACTACAAACATTGAGAAAAATCCCTTCTTTTCCTTTGCATGTACATGTGTTAATGAGTAATCATGATCATTATTATTTTTCTTCATTTGTTCCATTAATATCACTCCTAAATTATATTATTTAGGAAAACCAGTACTTTTATACAAAAATGACCCTTCTATACTTTATAGAAAGGCCATAATATATGCATAATTAAATTCAGTACGTTATGATATTTAATTACGTTCTATGTCTATATATTATATGACCTTGCTCGTCTCTCTGGACGCAACTTAAAGGACTAGTTTTCTCTGAAACAAATTATATGTTCTTTGTCGAAAAGTGTCAATACAATATTATAAACTTTAAAATTTACCAATTTTGTTATTTTATTTTTAAGTTTATTTTTTAAGAACCATTGTAACCCATTCATTAGTTTTTGTTTTCTTTACTAAATTATAGCCCTGGTTATTTAGCTCATTATAAATTTCATTATTGCTCCACTCAACAAGGCCTGATACAAAAAGTATTCCATTATCCTTTATTACATTGTTAATAAGCTCCATAGATGATAAGGTTTCTTCTCCACCTATATTTATGAATACTACATCAAATTTTTCATCCACAGCTAAGTTTTTTGAAGTAACATCATTAACAAGTACATCTATATTCTGTATATTATTAAGACTTGCATTGTATAAAACTTCACTAGTTACATCCCTTATATCTAATGCAATTATGTGTTTTGCATTTCTTAAGGCTGCTGCTATACTTAATATTCCAGAACCTGTTCCTAAATCAAGTACGTTTAATCCTGTAAAATCTTCTTCTAATATATATCTTAGTAAATCCTGAGTAGTTTCATGAAGCCCGGTACCAAATGATCCCTGAGACTCAAAATTAATCTTTCCTTTTTCATAAGATATTTCATCATATGGCTCTGCAATAACCCATCCATTCTTTAAATCAACAGGTTCAAAAGGCTGCTGCCAGTTATCTTCCTTAATCTCAGATAATTTTATATTATCTTGTATATTTAAAACTTTCTTAATTTCTTCAATATGTCTTAAACAGCTTTCTTTATCATTTTCTATAGGATATACCTTTAAATCGGAAACTTCATTTTCTTTTTCAAAAAATCCATATCCATTAGAATCTACTGTCACTTCATATGGAGCATCATAATAAGTAGAATCCAATCCTATGCTTATAAGCTTGTTTAATACTGAATCTATTTCTGAATGTTTTACCGGAAATGATATTTCAAACATAATTTCACCTCATTAAATATTTGTTCTTTGATAATTATACAATAAATATTAAAAAACTTTAAATAAGTGATTTTTTAAATTGTTCACCTCTACATAAAAGTTACATTTAACAATCTAGTTCTTGAATATCTGCCACAACTATCAAATGTACGCTTACTTGCTATATTTCCATACCAGCAACCACCAATGGGAATTAATCCATTTCTTCGGCAAATTTCAGCCATATTTAATTGTAAACTTCTTGCTACACCTTTTCGTCTATGCTGTTCAAGTACAATTTCACCACATGCAGCATATCCTTTTTGCAGTTTATTTGGAACCATTACGCCAACGCCCAATGTTTCTCCATCTTTTACGAGGCGATATAATTCAAACTCACCTAAAGATATCCCTTCATCACTTAAATCATCATAAAAATCACCTGTCAATTCTCGTATTTTAGGCATTTCATCAACATTCACCTTTTTCATACACTCAAAGGCATATTCAGCAGGTTGTACATCATGGGGTATTGTTCCATCAAAAAAATATGCCTGCAAACATACTTCTTTATGAAAATCTAAACAAACTGATAAAAACATTTCATCGCATGTTGCAACATATGCTTTTTCTACAGTAAAATCACTAATTATTCTCTTCATGGCTTCCTGTGCTAAACCAGTATATTTTTCTGATACATAAAATGAAGTAATATAAATTTTTTTATCCCACTCAACGAATAAAGTATAAAATCCAATTATACTATTATCACATTTGATAATGTAAAAATCACCATCAATAACATGCTGTTCCCAAAACTCATCTACTACTCCTGTAAGTGTTCCTATATAAGAATTAACCATTTCCATAAAATCATTCATTATTGCCTTTTCAAATTTAATCATTTATTTTTTCCTCCATCCTTTACCTATATTATCATCATAAATTAAAACAGTATTTGAAAATTTTTACCTTACAGAAAAAGAAAGCAGGTATAGAAAAAATACTATACCTGCAACATATAATCAATTAAGTGTTCGTTTTGTATTTTCTGTAAGGCATTATTAGCATAACAAATAAAGTTAGAAAACTAACCAATTTATTATACAGTATAAAATTAATTAATGCTTATTACAGAACAATTAACAAACAAACACCACCTTTCAAATACTATACAATCAATATAGCATTATTTTTGTATTTTTTCAATATTATTCAATTATTTGTGCACTATTTTTACTCATCTAAACATTCTTATATTTACAAAATTTAGCATCAATCTCCTTTTTGAAACAAAAGAAAAAAGAGAACCTCACCCCTCTGAGCTTGGTTCTCCTCGCGACTACTCCAAGTGAGTAATATTACTGGAGTAACCGTAAAAACATCAATACAATTTATTTTTTCATTCTATATAAGTTTATTTCTTTTATTATTTAATGCCTATTGTATCCCAAATTTATTTTCTGGATTAAAATCATATGGATACTTTTTTGAAATAATAAGTTTTTTATTTTGGTCTACACCTGCATAAAAAACCTCTTCAATATTATTTATACTTTTCTTTTTAAGTTCAGATTGTAGCCACTTTTTATCTATACCAGCTATTTTAAGATTCTTATCTACTATTTTTCCATCAATTATAATATCATTTACCAAAGAAGAGCTCTTTACCTTTAAGTCCATATCATATGGAGTTATTGGCTTTTTATTGGCTTTTATTAAAACTGATAATTGACCATTGCTCTCCATTATTGCAAATTGTACATCCTCTAAATTAAAAACATCTTTTTCTCTTAACTTCATCATAAGCTCATTTATTGTAATCCTAAGTCTTTTTAGATTTTTATCGATAATACGTCCATTTTCTACTAATATCAAAGTCTTGGCATTTATTATTCTTCTAGCTGAATAACTTTTTAAATTTAAATAACTAGTTGATATGGTCAACAATGCAAAAGTTATCAATGCTACAATTCCCGAAAAAACCACATGATCTTTATCAATTATAATTTTAGCAATCATTGAGCCTATAGAAACACCCACTATGAAATCAAAAAAATTCATTTGTGAAATGATTTTAATACCAATTAATTTACTTAGAATTAATGCTAAAATATATATTAAAATACCTTTAATTATTGTGCTAAATAATATACTACTATACATACAAAATTACTCTCCTTATCTAAAATATAGCTATATTTTAAGCAAGTTGAGTAATTTTATTCATTTATCAGCTTTGCAATTGATATTCCAAGACTTGAGCACCTTATATTTTCTCTTTCAAAAGAAAAAAATCCTGGAGTTTTTTCTGCCCTAGGATTTAATTATCTATTCCATATTTATACTTACCATAAAAATCATTTCTACTATATACTTGGCTTATATTTTTTCTTGTGATATGTGACGTATATTATAAATTGTTCCTTCTTCTAATTTTACTTTGCTTAAATCATCAATAAAGTAAAACACATTATATTTCCATTTATCAGGATTATAAATTACTATATATTCTGCACCTTTAATGGTAATCATATTTTCTTCTATCTTATCTTTTAAATTATTAAGGCTTTCTTGCGGCTGTATTTCTCCTGTTATTTCAAATACATATCTGCTATCTTTAATTTTATATGTTGTCCTATCGATTAGTGGTATTCCAATTTGTCCTTATCGTAAAACATTACAAAAATGGTTGATTTATAGCAACTCCAAGCCTACTGCCATTATTGAATTTGATTCATTAGAATCTATTCTTAAGGGTATCTCCGAAGGTCTAGGAATATCACTTCTACCAAAAAGTATTTTACCTAAAAACAATAACTTTTTTATTTATGATTTAAATGATAAATTTAGTAAATTAGAGGTTAAGTTTATAATAAATAAAAATTTACGAATAAATCCTTTGCTTAAAAACTTTATTAACATAGCAAATAGTTATCTTTCTAGTTCATATTAATTAATTGTAAATTTTTACTGTTTTTTTTCCCATATCCTCAAATATTTTTTTCTTCTTTGATTTAAATTTATAAAATCTAATAAAATAAGGCTTTAAATAATACTACAACAAATAGTAAAATCTAAAGCCTATGGCAACTGGATCATTTATTTTCTAACACCAATTCAGATTTAAATATCACCACAGCATTCCCCAAAATTTTAACCTCTTTTGGTTCATTATCTTCTATTTTCACCTCAACTTCAATAATACCTGATCGATTTATTGCTTCTCCCTGCTTGGCTTTAAATTTTAATGAAGAGTTATTATGCTTAACAAAATTATAATGAACAAGATATGCACCTAAAGGACCATTTGCATTTCCAGTAACAGGATCTTCATTAATTCCTATTGCAGGAGCAAACATTCTTCCATGTACTAAAATATCAGCATCCTCTGAATCCATTGTAAATACATAATATCCATTGCAATTAATAGTCTTACTTAGTTTAGAAAGATCATCATAGTTAGGCTTCAGCGAATGTAAAGTCTCAATTCTTTTTATACCAATAATAACCTTAGAGTGACCTGTTGAAACAATCTGTATTTTATAATTTTCTATCAAATCACTCTCTTTTATATTAAGTGCTTTTAAAAGTTTTTCTTTATTTATTCCATCAATAATATTTCCAAACTCAATTTTTCCTTGTGTCATTACAATTTTATAATCATTATTTTCTTTTATTACATCAACTGGTAGAATTCCAGCTCCTGTTTTATGAAAAACCCTTGAAGTATCTAAATTATTTTCAATGGCACGCGCATAATGAGCAGCAATAGTAGCATGTCCACAGATTGGCACTTCATTTCTTGGTGTAAAAAATCGTATATGAGCATCATACTCACTACTGTCTGAAGAAAATATAAATGCTGTCTCAGAATTATTAAGCTCTCTAGCTATTTTCTGCATTTCTTCATCATTAAGTCCATCTGCATTTGTTATAACTCCTGCTGGATTTCCTGTAAATTTTTCTTTAGTAAATGAATCTATCTGATATAAATTGTATTTTCTAACCATGTATCATTCTCCTAAAATATTCTATTAATAATTACAATATACCTAGCTGATAATATAAGTTACCTTTAATAGTGAACACAAGCTACATCATATCTATTCTCTTGTGAAAATAACATTTCTATTTTTTCTTTTTCAACCTTCTTATCATTATAGTTTCTTATGCTCACTCTATTAAAAATTGAATTCATTTAAACATCTCCTAATTCTAATAAATTTTAAATATTACTTAGCTGTTTATTCATTACTAGTAATAAATATCTATATATTATATAATCAATTATAGTTATATCTAGATATTTAATCTAGTACGCACTTTTTGCTCAGATACTTACCATTTGGAAAGAAGGAATTTACATGAATAAAGATACTACTATAATCTGAATTATATCTTAGTGCTAAAAAGTATGTAATACCATTTAAACTATATATTAGCAAAGTCCACGACATTACATCGCGGACTTTATATTATAAAACTCTTATCCTAGCTTTTTATAAGCTTTGTTTCTTCTAAAAGTAATCAGAAAAATATGCCGTTTGTTGTTCTATTGAATCTTCAAGCATATCAACTGTTTCAGGACTACAAGTAATACGACCTATTTTATGAAGATAATCTGGGCGCTTATATCCAAGAAGCATTGTTGTCATTGTCTTTATATCAATTCTATCATTTACCCTATTTTGTACACGAACAACCTGACCTTTTCCGTCATTTGAAATAGTAAGTTTGAAGGTTCCTTGATTGCAGGCTAATACTGGATCATCCATTGTGAAAGTCCACTCTCTATTTATTGTATCAGGCTTAAATGGATACTGATCAATAAACTTCTCCAAATCAACAATTCTAGCCATATAATAAGGCGAAATTGTTTCTTTAATATCTGCATCTTCTAATAAAAATGCTAAAGGTTCATCTGTATATGTGTTGCCTATAACTTTTGTAATCATTGAAAAATGCGCACTTATGAAATTCCACAATCCACTACGTGCTTCTTCATTAACAGAAATCATATCTTTAATATGAAATATCTCATCTTTAATCCAATATATGACATACCCATCTGGTTCATTGTCTTCATTATAATACACAGCTGCCATTAAATCATCAGAATCCCAAAGTTGATATTCATTCCATGCTAAATCATCACGAACTAGAGCTCCATGAGTCTGCATAGCAAATCGTTCATATGCCTTTTTAACTTCTTCACCGCCTACATCAACTCTTTCTACTTCACCAGATACTTGTTTATTCTTTGGCAGTTGGTAATCATTAATTTCATATGTAATCTTATCAGATATAATCTCCCATCCTTTTCTACGATAATATGGGATAGAATAAGGATATAAATATGATATAGACTGATTTTTATCCCTCATATTTTTTAATGCTTGATCTAATAATTTATGCATTAATCCCTGATTAGCATACTCTGGATAAGTCCCTACACCAGTAAGACCTCCCATATCGTATGTTTTATTAAATATACGAACCTTCATAGGGTAAACTGCCACTTGGGATATTAATTTATCTCCATCAAACCATCCTAAAACATCAGCCTTCTCTAATGTAGGAGACTTTGCTCTAATGATTTCTTTTTCTTCCCATCCAACTTGTTGTAGTTCTTGATCAGTAACCTGAAAAACATATCTTAGAAGCTGATTATATTGCTCAAGATGCTCAAGTCCAACTTTTTTCATTTTTAATTGTTTCTTTCTACTCAAACGTCTTCTCCTCACTTTCATCAAATTGATTATTTTTACTAATTTATTATATTTAAATTTATATATAATTTTTAATATAATAAGCCTGCATATACATAAGTGAATATTTTTTCTTATAACATTAAATATCTATATTTCAATCCCTTATATTTATTTTAAATAATAAATATTTTCTCACAGTTTATTTTTTCTATACTTTATTATACCACTAATAATTTGTAAATACTTAGTATTCTATACCCATATAATAAGAAGCAAATTAATATTGAGTAATTCAATTTGACTTCTACAGTAGACATAAAATTTCCAAGTGATTAATTTTAATTTACTAACTATAATCTAATCTCTGCTAACTCCTTCCCCATACTTTTTGTTATACTTAACTTCAACACTTATCTTTGGATGCTTTTCACAAAACTGACTGATTACAAAATAGCAACTTGGACATGGTTCCCACTTGCTATACAAAGTAAGTTTTCCATAATCATTCAACTCTTTTTCTTCTATCTGCTTATGTATTTCCTCTAATATCTTCTTTTCACTATCATTAACCCTATTATATCCAATGCCTAACTTGCCTAATTTATTGACTTTACTGCTTTTAAATATTGCTTCTTTAAATGGTGGCGCTTTGCAATAATCCTCTATATCATTACTTCCGCTTATTGCCTTAAACTCTTTATTATCATACATTGCTACTGCTATATTTATAGAATCCTGAAGTGCTTTACTTTGATCTATTTTAAATGATTTCTTTTCATTTTCATCATTTTTCATATACTTATTTATGTTTTTTCTTAAACGCTTTATTCTTGGAATATTGTTATTTAAATGATCATGATATTCTACACTACCTTCTTTTGCTTTAATATATTCACACTTTATGTTTTCAGGTATTTCTATGGATATTGTTTTTGTTCTTGTTTTATCATTATATTCTTCTTTTACATCTTCTTTTTTAAGAAAAATCATCTTTTTCAAAAGTTCAATATCTTTTGCATAAATATAATTCTTATCAATTTCTATTTCTAGCTCTTTTAACCTTGCTTTTTCTTCTGTATTTATTGCTCTACATATATTATTTTTTGTTTTTTCTATAACTTCCAGCATATGTTTAACGTTGTCTTGAACGCCTGGCTCTCTTTCATATTCAACTCTATCTATATGAAGTTTTTTAACTTCATTCATTTTTTCACATAATTTATTGTGTTCCTCTTCAAACAATACTATTTTTTCTATATAATCAATAAAATCATCTATGTCATTTGCTTTATATGTGATTTCATTATCATTAATACATACCTTTAATCTTTCAGCCACACTTTTATCAAGGTTAAAAGTTTTTACAATTTTTTCTGTAATATCTTCTTCATCATATTCACTTATTTTATAACCTTCTTTTCTTAACGAAGATTTAAAGTCATGAATATTGCTAATCTTTATTCGGTTTCTTTTTTCTAATCGCGTCCCTTTATGCACTATATTTACCTCATATTTTCGTTCTTAATTAATTTATCTTTTAAATATATAATTATTTCAATTCTCTTATCTTAAATATTCTTATTATTTATAGCAGACTTTTCCAATAATTATATTAGGTAATGATACTAAAAATACTATTTACGATTTAATTAAGCCATCACCATCGTTTTTTATTCGATTTACTCTTTTTTTGCTAAAATTGACTACAATAAGATCAACTTAATTTTCCATTTTCATCCAAGGTAAAGCTTCCAATAAAAAATCTGCTATTTTATTATCCTCCATAAATTTCAAATTTACTAGTCTATTAAATCTGAAGTTTATAACTTAGTAAAGTATAACATTTGCATAAGTACCACACTATTCAATTTTCTAAGAATATTATTTTTATTAATGGCTTTACAGATTTACATATTCTTAAATAAAAAACACCGCATATTCTTTTTGAATAATACGGTCTTCTTTGAATTAAATACTCTATTATCAAATTTTTAAAAAACATTTTTATGAGTTACTTTGTACTTTCTAACTGATAAGAGTAACAACTTTTAATATATTTTAAAGTCGTAATCATACTTATTTAGTATGTAAGATACATATCGTATCACCTTAGGTTCTACACTTTTTACTAAAATAAAATAAGAAGTTAAAAAGGAATTTTACATTAATAAGTATCCTTTTAACTTCTTATTTTATATTATAAAAATTCCAATCCCCCATATTTCCCCTACAAATAATTTATAATTATTATTTGTCCATAATACAATATCATATGAATACTTTACATCATAACTATTTACTGGCTTCAAAAAATAATCCCCTTGAAGAACTTAATCCCCAAATTATTTAATATACTAAGCTCTTCTTTATTCCCTAAGCCATCTATGAATTAAATTCATATTTTCTTTTCATATACATAAATAACATACCATGATATTTTGAGTTTTTAGACTCTCTTTAAGATAATTTATTAATAATGTATATCTTTATTATATCTATATTAAGATTAATAAGTACTAGTAAACTTTATCTTCCCATATTAGTTATCTATTTTTTCATAAAACCCTATTTCTTTAGGTTTAATACTACATTTGCTTTTTATCTATTTCATTAATTTATATATCCCCTTCAGTTATTTCAAAGTCTAGTTCTTACTTAGGTTTACTTAATATAATATTTTAATAATCATCTTTTAAATAAAATCATATTACAAATATTTATTGATATTGATATTATTTTCCCATTTTACTTCTCAATTCTCTTAGTTGAAAGATTACCTTATTCAGTATATAGAAGTAATACTGTCATGATTTTCTTCTATATATTTTCTATTCTTATTTTTATAGATTCTCCCTATTATATAGCTTTAAATATTTCATTAGTAATCTTAGCCATTAATAAAATTCAAATATTTATGCTATATCTTAATTTAAGCCAAATTATATTATCTCCACTCCTCACTAAAGTCAAATATTGTCGAATTGCATTTTCATTTTTCACATTTTTAAACTCTTTTTTAATTTTATTTATATAGCGCTATAAAACCTTTGACTTACCTGGATTATTATAATAAAATAAATTGAATTTTAAAAGATTTAATGTAAACATTTCACTTTTTGTCACAGTGACATTTTATAAATGGAGGACTAATATATGAGTAATAATAAATTCAGTTATTTATTAAATCTTCTAAAAATATCGCCTTCGCAAATGGCTGAATATTTAAATGTTGATCGAACATTAGTAAGTAAATGGAAAAACGGGACAAGAACAATATCAATTAATAGTGATTATTTTGATAAAGCTCTAGAGTTTTTAATTCTTAAAAATGAAACATTAAATGCAAAATTACTTGAGAATTTATTATCATCAATTTATCCTGATCTAAATAATGAAGTTAATCATAACCTTTATTTAATGAATCATTTAAAAAATTATATTTTAAATGATAATAATGATAATAAAATCTCAAAAACAAATGAAACTATAGCTCCCAATTCTATTTATAGCGCTTCTGTACCAATATATTCTAGCGAAGAAAATATGCTTCTTGGAATACTAAATATGTTAGATTCAGTAATTAACGATGGAATACCTCAAAAACTTATATTTATATTTAATGATACATTGGACTTATTAATGGATTATGATAATTTTAGAAATAAGTGGCTTGAAAAAGTGTTAACTCTTTTGAATATGGGATGTAAATTAAGACTTGCTTATACTATAGGCAATAGTTCAAAATTATTTATATATTTATCATCACTGATTTTTCATAAAAACTGTAGTATTTTATCATATATGAATTCATCTAATTATGACTCTAAAAAAATTTCTTTCCATATTATAGAAGATAGGAAAATATTTTTATCTATCTATCACTGTGATGAACGAAATTTATATTCTTATGGGGCAATATTTTTTGATCCGGTCAGCATTGATTTTTATACTAAAATTGCAGAGGGCATTATATCAAAAGCAAAACCAACATTATATAAATTGAATGCTGATACTTTGTATGATACTTTATTTCGTCAAATAAATGTCCAAGCTAATGAAATATTTGCTAACCATCATACAATATACTACTACGATAAAATACCTACAATTTATCCAACTATTAGTGAGGATTTATTTTATGAAATACTTTGCAATTCTATCCAATCTAAAGATACTATAAAAAAGGAATTTGATCTATTTAAAAAAATTAACCAGTATATTAAAGATCACTATTACAAAAATGAAAGAAAACATTTTTATCCAATTGATTCACTAATTAAAATGGCTGATATGGATACTATAGTTTATAGAGAAGCACTTAATCAATTTCCTAAATTAGTTGTTTCAAATAGTCAATTTAAAAGACATATGAAAGAGTTAGCAGATTATTTATTATCAAATGAAAAATTCAATATATGTCTGTGCCCAACTACTTTAATCCCTTCTGCGCCATCTGTTCATTGCTGGTGCAAAAAAAATGAACGTCTTATTATTTTTGATGACAATTATATATCTCAAGTTAAAATGTGTAGTGATGCTTCATTTACAAATTCTGTTTGTAATTTACTTGAACATCAATTTTTATGTGCACCAGAAAATTTAAAATCAAAAACTATAGTTGCTGATTTTTTAAGAAGCCTATAAACTTATTAGTTTTTATTAAATAATATAAATTAAGAGTATTTACCTAAAAACATAATCTGGGAAAATACTCTATTTTTAATATTATCTTTTTGAATATCTAAGTATTATAATACCCTTATCTGATACATACTCTTGTAAATGTAGGTCTATTTTAGGAGTTCCCCCCAAAAACAATGGTCTTCCTCTTCCTAATATTGTTGGAATTATTCCAATAATATACTCATCAATAATATCAGCCTTAAGAAAACTGTCTACAAGTACTCCTCCACCAAATAGAAATATATCCTTTCCTTCTTTCTTTCTTTCTTCTTCTATGATTGTGCATATATTTCCATTTATAAAATGAAAATTATCATAATCTTCTAATTCTTTTGATGTTGCTATATACACCTTTTTATCCTTAAAATCATCAACAAAACCTTGATCATAACATTTCTTTCCCATAACAACAGTATCTATGCCTTCAAGAAATTTCTCATAATTCCATTTGTTTTGTGTATCTAAACTTTCATCACCATCTCCAACTATCCAGTCAAATCCACCATCTTCATTTGCAATATATCCATCTATACTCATAGCTAAATTTAATATTATTTTTCTTTTCATTCCACTATCCTCTTCTGCTTACTTTATTAATTTATAATACCTTAGATGCAAAGAGGACAACTTGCCTAAGTTCTCCCCTAAAGTTTTATATTTAATTATTTATCTTCTCTTATTAAGTATGCATTTCCTTCATTATCGTTAAATGAAAACATCCTTCCATATGGCATTTCCATTAATTTTCCTAATTCAACACCATTATCTTTTAGTTCAGAATAAGTCTTATCTATATCAGTAGTACTTAATAATATTGACGGATGACCAACATTTGCAGCTGGGTTTTGTGATTCCATCATACTCTTATTATATAATACAAAAGTAGTAAATTCACTTTCACTTGGTCCTACTTCTATCCACTTAATTCCTGGTCCCATTTCTTGTTCAAATTTAACTACAAAGCCCATCTTTTCAATCCAAAACTTCTTAGCCTCATCTTGATTATTAACATATATTGTTATCTTACCGATTTTATTTACCATGTAAAATTCCTCCTCATTTGTTTATGGTCTTTTATTATATTACAATAGCTACTCTTATTCAATAACTATAACATCTGCCTTTTGTAGTTTAATTATATACAGTGTATTATTTAATTTTCCAGAATCTTTCTTTTCGTTAAAAGGATTAATCATGCACGATACACCAGTATTAGCTGTTTCACATTTAGTACCTCCTATACACTTTTGCATACATCTAGTACAATAGAAAATCTCAGTTTATTAGTTGATTTTGATAAAAATTGTGCCACAATATATCCATTAGCTTCATGAATTTCAACTCCAGCTGAAAATTTGTACACCTTTCTAAATATTAAAAATAAAAAAAGATTGTAACATTGAACCTTATGTTAATCCCAGAACTAAATTACATCTATATTGTCACTGTACTGCTTCAAATATGCACCTAATACCTGTAATTAAAGTATTAGGTGCATATTTTGAAGCTTTCTATCAATAATAGTGTTAAATTACACTGCCTTATTTCTTTCAAATATAACTTTTCCTGCGCAAACCTTAGATTGACCAAACCACATACATTTTGCACAGCTTAAGCATTTACCAGTATCTTTACCTTCTTTAGCGTCATTTGCCCAATTAGGATTAATAAGAGCTCCCTTAGCAATATCCACCATGTCCACATTTGTTTCATTTAATATGTTTTCAGCAGTTTCAGCTGAATAAATTCCATTAACTGCAAATACTGGAGCAGAAACTTCTTTCTTAATTTTTTCAGCTGCATAAACAGCATTAGAGAATTTATAGCCTTCATCTACATGAATTTCTTGCTCACTACCGAATCCATAAGAAATATCAAGGAAGTCTATTCCATTTTTATCTAATATTTTGGCATAATGTAATCCATCTTCTATAGTTGGTTCAAATCCTCCAAGGCGTATTCCAACAACAAATTCTTTTGGAGTTATTTTTCTAATACCTTCTAATATTTCTATTACAAATTTTTCAGGGTTAGTTCCATATTCGTCAGTTCTTTTATTTACCTTCTTATCTAAAAACTGACTTATTAAATAACCGTGGCATCCATGAAGTTCAATTCCGTCATATCCTGCTTCATAAGCTCTTCTTGCAGCTTCAACATAATCATTTTGTATAGATTTTATATCTTCTATAGTCATTTCTCGACCAACAACAGTTCTTACATGGTTTTTATATTCATAGGAACTTGGACATATTGGATTTTCTGATATTCCAACAACTCCTGCATGATGAATTTGAATAAATATTGGACAGTTTTCTTCATGAACTACATCAACTATGCTCTTTAATCCTTCAATTTGGTCATCTGCCCATATTCCAAGCTGATGTTCTGATAATTTCCCATCACTATTTACACATGTAGCTTCTTGAATTATTAGTCCAGCTCCCCCTTGGGCTAGCTTCTTATAACGTTCAACATTTTCAGGTGCTACAGATCCATCATTGCTGAATCCAATTACCATTGGAGGTATACAAATACGATTCTTCATTTTTACATTTTTAATAGTAAATTCATTAAATAATTTTTTCATAACTCCACACTCCTAATTTTCTAATTAACCTACATTATCAATTTCAAGTTTTTCTATTTTAATTGGTTCAAAAGTTTATTAAGCATAATACAACATCTTATTGCCATTAATTAACTAATATACCAAATCACAAAATTTAAATCTATAATTATCGATTTAATTAATCTATATTTACCTATTAACTAAATCGTTTTTAACAGATTAACATATTTATATTATAATTGCAATATAAATATAAAAAGATAGTAATAAATAAATTGAGCTAATTATTTATTACTATCTTTTTAATCTCTATAATTCAATTTTCATCCATTCTGCAATTTCCTTAATTGTTTTCTCATTTCTTCTAAAATAAGTATATTGCCCAATATTTCTTGATTCTACAAGCTCTGCCTCTTCTAGTATTGATAAAAAACCTGATATAGTTGATTGACTTAATCCGGCTTTTTTTCTTATGGTTCCTACACATACACCTTCTTGAAAATCATCCATTATTGATAAATGTATCTGAGGCTCAAAATTTTTTTGAGGTTCTTTTAACCATAATAATATATTTAATCTAGTTTCATTTCCTAGCGCTTTAAAAATCTTCACTTTATCCATGCTCTTCTCCTTTAACACCTATATCTTTACATTTGTATAACTTTAATTTATATTACCATAAATTTTTTATTATATGCAATTTAATAATAAAAACCTTCTAGGCATTAAATCTTTTAAGTAATAAAAAAAACTATTTTATCAAGTCTAATACTCATAATATTAGCTAATTCGCTTACTGAATTCTAACTACAAAATTAAATATTCCTTTGTGCTTAATTCCAATTTTATATTGTTTTTATATGCAGAACATTCATAAAAAAAATAGCAATTGAAATATCTAGGAGTATATTTCAATTTTATAAAACAAATGGTAAACTAAATAAATCCATAATACTGCTTAAATCTAAATGAAGCAGAGCAATCATTAACTTTCCTAAAAAGGATTGTAGGACATATATTTGTTATAATGGTTAAATATTTAATCAATAAAATTCCAGTTTTCTATTCAGAAGACTGGTCCAAATATGGAAATTTGAAAGGAAAACTTATGGAACTAAAAAAATTAACAGAACGTATTTATTATACAGAAAGTGATTCAAAATCTGATTGTCCAGTATTAGGATATATTTTAGGTGATAAATGCTCAGTCATGATTGATGCTGGAAATTCAGAAAATCATGTTAAAGATTATAATTATGCATTGGAGAAAAACGGATTCAAAAGGCCTAAATATAGTAATCCAATTGGTAAAAAAGAAATTATAAATTTTTTAGGAAAATTTATTCATTAAATTTCAATTTGCGAGCAGAGATTCATAGAGAACAACATTAAGGTTGCCCTCTCTTTTTATATCCAATTCTATAGATAATTTTTTATAAAACAAAAAAGCTATAGTTTAAACTACAGCCTTATAACATTCTAAAATTATCTTCTATTTTGTTCTTTCTTAGCTCTTCTACAAGATACACATCTTGTTGGCTCATTTTCAAATCCTTTTTCTTTGTAGAATTCTTGTTCTCCTACTGAAAATATGAATTCACTTCCGCAATCTCTGCATGTTAATGTCTTATCTGTCATAAATATTCCTCCTAAATTTAAAGATCCTGATTTGATAATACTTTCTAAATTTATGAGAAATTATTTATCCAAACGAAACTTAAATTATCTTTTTATTTTGTTAGCTTTTTGCTACTCATTTATAATAACATAATTTTTAATATAATGCAACCACTTTTGTTGAAATATACCGAAAAATTAGATTATTTGCTATTAATTCTCTTCTCTACAATTTACGAATTACGAAAAATCTTTAGAATGAAAATACAAGAGCAAATGTACTAAAAGCTAAATTTAATTGACTTTGCATTCAAAATAAATTATCATACATAATATCTATTTTATGAATTAACAATCTAAGTATATCTAAGATGATACGATAGAATTATATTATTCATATTAATAATATAATTCTGAAAATGAAATGCCTACTTAGTTTTAACTACTAGGTTAAAATTTCAAGTTACTAATGATAAATGCAAAAATATTTTTTTGTAGCTTTTAGGAGGATTTTAAATGACAATTCAACTTAACATGATTCAATCTATAGGACTAGCTGTCATTTTCCTTTTACTTGGAAAGGCAGTTAAAAATGCTGTACCTTTATTTTCAAGATACGCAATACCTTCACCCGTAATTGGAGGACTTATGTTTTCAATTATACATATGATTCTCAGACAGAGTAATATTGTTTTATTTGAATTCGATACAACACTACAAAACTTTTTCCAGATTATGTTTTTCTGTACTGTTGGATTTAATGCCAGTTTGAAGATGCTTAGAATCGGTGGTAAAAAAATACTCATGTTTCTACTTATAGCAACGGTTTTTGCCATACTTCAAAATGTATTGGCTGTTGGTCTTGCTGAAGTTGTCGGAATTAGCCCACTTCTAGCACTACTTACCGCATCCCCTTCTCTAACTGGTGGACACGGTACATCAGCAGCTGTAGCGCCTAGTATTGAAGTCCTTGGATATCCTGAGGCTCTAACAGTAGCTTTAACAGCTGCAACATTTGGACTTATTGCAGGTTCGTTACTAGGTAGTCCTATGGCCAATCGTCTTATCATTAAAGATGATCTCGTAAATAAAAAAAGGCTTCAACCATCTGATGAGGTTGAGTTTGATTTATCAATTATAGAAACTAAGAAAACTACACTGGATACTAATAAAATTAAAATGGCTTTCTTCCAAATATTAATAGCTATGGCTCTTGGAACTTATTTAACTGATGCTTTAAATACATTCGTTGGGCATCTATTTAATGGAGTAACTTTTCCTGCATATATAGGAGCAATGCTTGTGGCAGCTGTTATAAGGAATATTTCAGACAACTCAACTCTTTTTAAAACTCCATTAGAAGAAATTGAAGTAGTTGGAGAAGTGTCATTAAATTTATTCCTTGGTATGGCACTTATAACATTAAAGCTTTGGCATTTAATAGACTTGGCACTTCCAATGCTAATTTTACTTTTAGCTCAATGTATAATGATGTACCTTTATGGTATCTTTGTATCTTATCCATTAATGGGCAAGAATTATGATTCAGCCGTAATGGTGGCAGGTTTAACTGGATTTGCAATGGGATCTACATCAAATGCAATGGCAAATATGAATTCAGTTACTGAAAAATATGTATATTCAAGAACTGCATTCTTCGTAGTACCAATAGTAGGGTCATTATTTATAGACTTTATAAACATTGGAATTATCTATGGATTCATCGGTTTTCTTTCTTAGATATTCACATAAAATAGATACTGATATCTTTTCGTAGTTATCTTTCACAATATAAAAAACTTTTTAAATATAAAGCCCTGTAATTTCAATATTACAGGGCTTATCATTATGTATTATTTTACTAATGTCCTTTTTCATACTACTCTAGATAATCCTTTATAATAAGCTATTTCCATTTTCACAAGTTTTATAGATAATTTCATATTGCTTATCTATTAATGGATTTATTTTTATAGTCTTCTTCTTTTTAATATAGACATAACAAATATATGGTATAATCCAACCTAATATTCCCTGTATTGAAAATAATATAGAAAGAAAAATCTTATTTCCATCATAAGCAAATACTGATAAAGCCATAAAAGCTGTGCCAATCACTCCCACTATATATGCTACTGTTGATGCTTTAAATGACTTATCCCTCTTAACAACCGTTATTACACAAAATATTAATGATACCAAAGCCCAATAGCTTACATAGGAAATTATATATCCAGAAGGAACTTCTGTAACAAAACGATTTTCTTTCTCCAAATGAGCGTTATAAATAAGAGATTGAGCTGTACTTAATACTAATAGGGTGAAATAAACAGCTATATACTCTTTCCAAACCACATGTTTGGCATTTACTCTTTTATCCTTCTTTTTATTTTTTTCTTCTATTATCTTCATGTGAGTATCGCCTTATATCCAAGTCCATGAACTGTTATGATTTTAAACTCTTCACACATAGAGAATTTATCTCTTAGCTTTGTAATGTACACATCAACAGCTCTTAAACTTGTATTACTTTCTAGCCCCCAAAATTCATTCATAAGCTGCTGTCTAGAAAAGGTATGTTTTGGGTAGGAGAGCAACTTATATAAAATATTAAATTCCCTAACTGTAACTGGGATTTCTTCATCATTTATAGTAGCCGTCATTTCATCAGCGTCCATTGTAAGCCTGCCAACAATTATTTTCTTTTCATTAGCTATATTAGCTCTTCTAAGTAATGCATCTACTCTAAGTACTAGCTTTACCATATAGTCATCTATTCCCAATCTAAATCCCTTTTTCTTTGACGCGATATCATCACGTGCAGTCATAAATAAAATTGGAATAATTCTATTTATTTCTCTTACAGATTGTGCAAATTCATACCCATCGACCTTAGGCATCATAATATCTGAAATAATTAAATCATATATATTATTGTACATTAAATCATAAGCCTCTAAAGGATTTAAACATCCATTAGATTTATATCCATTGTCATCTAAGTATGTGCATACTATTTGATTTAATTTTACATCATCCTCGACTACAAGTATATTAATCATAAAATCCTCCATCCTTCAAAATAAATCATCTTATTTTATAACTAAAATGTTAAAGAATTGTTTAAATTAATACTTAATAAGTAATTTAATATCTTTTTTTCATTATAAATTGAAATTCTCATTCTGTATAATCATTAGCCTTCATTATTTAAACAACAAAAAAGACTATAGTATAAACTACAGCCTTGTAATAATCTAAAATTATCTTCTATTTTATTCTTTCTTAGCTCTTCTACAAGATACACATCTTGTAGGTTCATTTTCAAATCCTTTTTCTTTGTAGAATTCTTGTTCTCCTACTGAAAATATGAATTCACTTCCGCAATCTCTGCATGTTAATGTCTTATCTGTCATAAATATTCCTCCTAAATTTAAAGATCCTGATTTGATAATACTTTCTAAATTTATGAGAAATTATTTATCCAAACGAAACTTAAATTATCTTAATTATTTTGTTAGCTTTCCGCTATTTATTTAAAATAACATAGTTTTTAATATAATACAACTATTTTGTTGAAATATACCGAAAATTTAGATTAAGTTTAAATTTTTCTCTAGAAAATCAGCTACAGTAAATTCTTCTTGTGACCATGTGCCATCCCATGTAGCTGTACTAAATTTTGCTCTTTCACTTTCAAAAACTGTTTTAAGATATTTCATTCCTACAGATGCTTTTGTGTCTCCTTCTCCTACAATGTAGAAGAATTTATCATCTGCAAGCACTCCCATTTTACTTGTATCCCATTGTCCTCCAACGTATAATGATGCTGCAAATAAATTAGGATATTTAAGATTTAAATACATAGAAGTCATACATCCCATAGATTGACCAGTTGTATATAATCTATTTTTATCATGCTTTTTTCTACAATTCTTCATATGAAGTGAAACTTTTTATGTGGAGTTTTATACTCCACCTGAATTTAGGATAAACTTACCCTTCATTGAATTCCATAATAATTTGCAGCCTTGGTTTTTGAAATTTCGCAGATATTAAACCATTCATTAAATTAACACATTCTGCAACAATGGATAATCCTAATCCAGAGGAATTATCAGTTCGACTTTCATTACCTACATACATACGTTCAAAAATATTGTCTACTTTATTGCTTAAATCCTGGTCTGTGCTATTTTCAACAATAATTATAACCTTATGATCTATCTTCTTAATATAAATAGTTGCGTCTTCGCTTCTGATACCATATTTTCTAATATTATCAAACAGATTATCAAAAATCCTATTTATTAGGTTCCTATCTATTGATATAATTGCTTTTCTCTCCTTTGACTCAAGATTTATCTTAAGCCCTTGCTCACTTATAAATTCCTTTACAATCTCAATTATATCATCCTTTTCAATAGAAATAGGAATATCCTTATTTATCAGCTTGTTATAAGTAAATAATTCTTCAATAAGCGTTTGCAGCTTAAAACATTTTTGAGATGCACAATGAATAAAGTCATCTGCCTCTTCTTGATTTTCATAAATATGATTTTCTAATAAATCCAAATAACCTATTAATGCTGTAAGTGGTGTCCTTAAATCATGTGAAATATCAGTAATTAACTGACGTTGTTTAATGTCACTCTCTTTTTCAATGTCCATTCTTTCTTTTAATGAATTGCTCATTTCATTTATATTGGCTGCCAAACGAGATAACTCATTATTTCCCCTTATTGGTATTTCATATTCCAATTTACCTCCAGCGATAATATCAATACTTCTATCTATTTCTTCAATATACCTAATAGATTTTCTGATGAAAAGGAATAATGTTAACATAAATATAAAGGCTGAAATTAATACAATTATAAACTCATAATACTGCGGCACCAACATTCTAAGCATAGGCCTAATTAAAATTTGTCCACTAGAGTCAGAATAGTTAATTGGAAACATATATAGAATATCATTAGAATGGAAATTCATTCTTTTATTATCATTCGAGTGCTTTTCTCCATTGTTTGATACAAGACGAATATTTTCTTCATAATATTGTGTTAAATCTATAGTTTCAATAGCCTGATAATATGTGAGATTTTTACTTTCTACCATTGTTGTAATCTCTCTAGAAATAGCTTCAGCACGTTTGCCGTAATTCCTTAAATACAGCATATTCGAAGCATTATTCAATATTAACCATGTTGCTATACTTAAAATACCTGCAATTATAGTTGCAAATAAAATATAAGTATAAAGATGATTTCTAGGTTTATTGATTAATCTTATAACCCACGCCTCAAACCGTTTTGATATACTTTGGTTTTTTATTGTCATACTCAATTTCCTCTCTTAATTTTTTTATATGAATTGAAACGTATTTTCTGCATTTAATATGCTTTCACGCCCCATACATTTTCATATATCTGCTCAATACTAAATACTTTGAAATGGTCTTGTAATTCGTCATCTACTACCAATATTTTTTCGTTATCCATAGCAAACCTCCTTTTCTTTATTATATAAAATATCCGCATTTATTGTATTAAAATTAGAACTAATTGTAAAATGAATAAGTATTATAAATAATTAATTTATTTAAACTTCAAAAAGCAGTAGTAATTCTTATACTACTACTGCCTAAAACTTCTATCTTTAATATTTATCATTCTTTATTTCTGTTTCACTCTATCAAGTGATGCTTTGGCATCAGCATAACCTACATCTACTGCTTTTTGATACCATTCCATAGCCTTATTTGTATCCTTTGCTACTCCCAAACCATTTTCATAGAGATTACTTCTTCACCTGTTGAAATAGCCAATCACGTATACCTTCAATTGAATAAGCATATTGCCAAGTATATCTATGGCTGCCTCCCTTGAAGACTGTATAATTGATACTGCTATTTGAAGCAAGCATTTGACTTACATCAGTTGCTAATTCCTCTTTACTAGCTTCTGCATTCCAAGTTGCCTTGCTTACAGTAGCTCCTTGTGTCTTTAATTCCTCAGTAATGGCATCCTGACCTGGATTAGCCTTGTTATCACCCTCAGATACAACTATCCATAAGTTTTTATTTGCCATAGGATCTACCTTTGTCGGATCCCACTGACAAGCAACCAATAGTGATGCTGCAAACATATCAGGATACTTGATGTTCATAGCAATAGAAGTCATTCCTCCCATTGATTGTCCAGTGTTATATAAACGGTTAGAATCTATGCTGTACTGAGTTTCCAAATTTTTTATAAGGTCTACTGTCATATCCATTGCTTCAGTAGTTTGAGAAGTATCATCAGCAATAATACTATTATATTGTGGTGCAAGTACAAAGCATTCATTCTTTGCCTGTTCAGATGGTTCTGCCCATACAACAGCTCCTAAGCCCTGAGTTAATGTATTTGTAGGGTTGTTACTTACAACACCAGCATCATGCATAAATAACACTAATGGATACTTTTTAGATGGATCATAATTTTTTGGTACATATAAATTATACATAAGTTTTGCATCATTATAGTTTGGATCTGTATAAACAAGCTGTTGGAAGTCATCTACTACTAAATTAACGGCATTAGTATTTGTCATGACTTTTGAATCTGCCTTATATATTTGACCATCTACAGTTGAGATATCATCACTTTGCGTTATGTTAACTGTCAATGGTTTGCTTTCAGCTGAATCAGTGGCTGGATCTCCTAACTTTGGGCCACCTTCATCACCAGTGGCCTTATCGCCCCCCTTAGAAGCGCCTTGAGAATCGCCTTGCTGATCATTTCCATTTTGGTCCTTACCACCGCCGCCATCGCCTCCGTTTCCACCATTTTCTGACTCAGATGTAATAGTCGTATCAAGTTCAGCAATTACATATTTACCATTTGCACCTTCATCAGATTTTTCTGCTGCAGTATTAGCATATACCTTTGTAACAGTCTTTCCTTCAACTGTAAAATCTGATGTATCCAGCTTAGAGGTATCTATCTCACTATCGTATTCCAATGCTACAGCACTTACCTTTTGTCCATCCCCAAATACTTCATTAATTGCTGTGACGCTTTTTATATGATCACTTGCAGGTGTTGTTTTAGCACTTCCTCCATTGGATGAACATGCTGATAAACTTGTTGATGTAAAGATAATTAAGGCTACTGCTATAGTCGATATTATTTTTTTATTTCTCATTCTTTACTTCCTTCTTTCTTAAATATCTAGCGTACAAGCAAGTACACTATACTCTCTTTTTTAATAGTTTATAATTTTGTATATCAAGTAATATGAACTTTTAGACAAAAATTCACTAACCCAAGCTATACTTATCTTATTATGATTAGGATTTTACCTACGTAACTATCAAGTCCCTGTTAGCTATGCCAGCATATTATTTATCATCCCCTTCTGAATTAATAATCTACATATTAACTTTAGTCAGTTCAGATATTGTCTTAGTATCCCATGGTCTAACAATAAGCAGTAATGCAGCAAACATATTTGGATATTTTAAATTCAAGGCAATAGATGTATTACATTCCATGAAAATTAATATATCCTAATCCCTTTAACCTATCCCCTCATTACTTATATTATAAATTATTATTTTTAAAGCTCTTTGATAAATTCTTTAAGACTTCTTTAAGAATTTTTTAAGAAATAAAAAAATCGCCAAGGCGACTATGTTATAACCTATTTATGAAAAAGTTAGCCATATAAAAATTAATTACTTTAAATAAAAAAGCACAACTTTAGTCATGCTTTTTTCAACTATATTTTTAATATCAACCTATCCTTCATTAAATTTCATAATAATTGGCAGCATTGGTTTTTGGAATCTTGCAGATATTGTATTGATGATTTCTAGTTTTATTGATCAATCTTATAACCCACGCCCCAAACCGTTTTGATATAATTTGGCTTTTTATTATCATCCTCAATTTTCTCCCTTAATCTTTTTATATGAACCGAAACCGTATTTTCTGCATTTAATATACTTTCATGCCCCCATACATTTTCATATATCTGCTCAATACTAAATACTTTGCCTCTATTTTGAGCCAATAGCTTCAATATTGAAAATTCAGTCCTAGTTAAATTTATTTCCCTACCATTTTTCTCTACAGTATGGGAACTTAAATTAATATTCAAATCATTAATACAAATGTTGACCATATCATCTTCAGTAAAATTTTTATTCTCCATTTGTGTGTATCTTCTTAAATTTGCTTGCACTCTAGCAATCAGCTCAACACCTTGAAATGGTTTTGTAATATAATCATCTCCTCCAGCTGCAAGTCCTGCTACCTTATCAATTACCTCTGATTTAGCTGTTAAGAATATTATAGGCATATTATACTTTTCACGAATTTTTACACAAACATCTATTCCATTCATTTCTGGCATCATCACATCAAGGAGTATTAACTTAATGCTATCCTCTATAAGTTCTAATGCTTCTTTCCCATTGCTAGCAAGTACTACTTCATACCCAGCATTTATTAAGTATATTTTAAGAATTCTTATAATATCTTCATCATCATCTACTACCAATATTTTTTCCTTATGCATAGCAAATCTCCTTTTCTTTCTTATATAAAACATCACTACTTATTGTAGTGATATTAAAACTAATTGTAAAATGTCTTAATTGAAGATCAATTGATAAATTCTCAATATTAGCGCTATTAGCTATAGCTTTTTCAATGAGATCAACAAATGCTGCAGACATTTCAATATGAATTCCATCTTTGTTGTTAATTAAAATAGCATCTATTTCCTCAATTTTTTCTTGTTCTGGATAAACAGAAGCTCCTAAACGAGCCATTTTGTAATCCCCCTCTAATTGTTAGTAGCATAATTTAATTATACAACCAATGTGAATCTTTCGAACTTCATATTTTTATTTTTGCGATAAATTACAATATCAAGTGCAACACTAATTAATTACAAAAAATAACCCATATGGGCACGTTCATGTTAAAGTAATAATTACGAGAAAACCACTTTAAAGGACGTGACTATATGAGTTATAAACATATTACTATAAATGAACGTTATTGTATAGTAGAATATTTAAATTTAAGATGGAGTTTATCTAAAATTGCTAAAGAGCTTGGAACAAATAAAGGAACTATATCAAGAGAAATTAAAAGAAACAATCTTAATGGAAATTATAGTGCACATATAGCTCAAGAAAGTTATGAAAAAAGAAGAATGAAATGCAGACCTTGTGGTAAAATTGCTGACGCTTGGATAGTTGATTATGTTCAAGAAAAATTGAGTGCACATTGGTCTCCAGAACAAATTTCAGAACAAATGAAGATTGATCTTATTAATAAGAAAATTTCATTCAGTAGCATATATAACTGGATTTACAAAAGATTATTAGAAAAATGTTCCGTTGAACTGCTACGCAGGAAAGGAAAATCTTTAAAGCCTAAAGAAACTCGTGGTAAATTCAATACAGGAAAAACAATTAAAGAAAGGCCAAAGGAAATAAAGAAAAGAGAAGAAATTGGTCATTGAGAACTTGATACTGTAGTTTATAGTAGAGGTAAATCAAAAGCATGTCTTTCAACATTCGTTGAAAGGAAAACACGATTAACCAAAATTAAATTAATACCTAATAGAAAAGCTAATACTTTTAATGAATATTGCATTAAAGCTTTCAATAGCTTCAATAATACTACTGTAAAGACACTAACTGTAGACCGTGGCAAAGAATTTGCAGGTTATTTAGATTTAGAGAGTACTTTGAAAGTTAATGTGTATTTTGCAGATCCATATAGTTCATAGCAAAGAGGAACAAACGAAAATACAAACGGACTAATTAGAGAATTTTTTCCTAAGAAATTCGATTTTTCTACTATAACACAAGAAGATGTTGATATTGTTGAAAATATTTTAAATAATAGGCCACGGAAATGTCTTGGATTCAAGACTCCATTAGAAGTATTTAACGAATTGTCAAGCTAAGTGTTGCACTTAGCTTGACAATTCGTCATATAAAAAAACACATATTAATTTATATTTAAACATACTTTAATATTATTTAACAATATTAATAGGATTTCCTTTAATAAATGCTTCAGCATTTTCAGCTAATAGGTTTATAAGTCTTTGTCTTGATTCAAGACATCTCCATCCTATATGTGGAGTAAGAATAACATTCTTCATATTAAAAAGTGGATTATTTAATTCAGGAGGCTCTTGTTCTTGAACATCAAGTGCTGCTCCTGCAATTTTTTTATTTTTAAGGGCTTCAATTAAATCAATTTCATTTATAATTGCACCTCTTGCAGTATTTATAATACAAGCTCCTGGCTTCATAAGTTCTAATTTAGATTTATTAATAAGATGTTTTGTATCAATAGTTAGAGGGCAATGCAAAGTAACAAAATCACATTTTTTAAGAAGTTCTTCAAGACTCACAAATTTAATAGTTGAATCCCCTAAATCTTTTGGAGTTCTACTATACACAAGTATGTTCATTCCTAAAGCCTTAGCCACTTTTATTACTTGCTGACCAATAGCTCCAGCTCCAATAACTCCAAGAGTTTTATTTTGTATTTCAAAATGAGGTACTTGAAGATACTTAGTAAAGTTATCGTAATTTTTATTTTCAATCATCCTTTGCTGTTCTGATAATGATGATGTTAAATTCAGTATAAATGTAATAACCAATTGAGCTACTGCCTCACTGCTATAGCCTGGAACATTAGCTACATATATACCTTTTTCTTTTGCAGCTTCAATATCAATGTTATTATAGCCTGTGCCAGCTTCACAGATTAATTTAACACTAGACGGAAATTTTTCAATTAACTCTCTGCCAATTGTCATCTCCTTGGTAATTACTATTTCTTGATCTTTAACTCTTTCTAAAATCTCCTCAGTACTACTATCTTCATATTTAGTAACTTTACCCAAATCATCCATTTTTGAAAAATCTAACTTATTATCAAAGTTTATTTTGCTTGAATTAAGAAATACAATATTACTCATTTTCTCCCCAGCTTTCCTAGTAATATAATTTTACTATATACTAATGTTCTTAACAGGTAATGTTTTTACTATTATATTTATACTTTTATCCCTGTTTATATAGATATTATACAACATATATATATAATATAAAAAAATATTACTGGAAAACAAAATTCCCAGTAATATTTTAATGATAAATGTCTTAATAACACAAAACTATCTAGAGTCTTATTTAATCCTTTCTTAGATTAGTTCAACATTATTGTTTAAATTTTATTTTCTATAAGGCTTTCAGTTAATAGACTCTATTCCTTATTATTTCTTTATTATCTTACTTTCATATGCCTTAAAAGTAATTCCATCAAAGACTTTAACCTCTTGAGTATGATTCATGACAAAATAATATTCTTCATCATCATTAACCACTCTCTTAACAACTTCAACACTATTTTCTGATTCTATATACTCAATATTAGCTTCATTTATTATCTTTTTTGCTAACATGTCCATAATATCATTATCTACACCAGTGCCTATATAATAAGCTTCTCCTTTTTCAAAGCTATTTAAAGTTACTGCTGATAATTCATTATAAAATTCATCATCATACATAAATAAGCTTTCTGCAGTAGTTGTTTTAAGCATATCTCTAAATACTGTGCCACTACCTTCTATACCTTAAAATTCATTTATATCTTTGATTGTAACATTTTGTCCTTCTTGAAGTGATTCTATTTCTTCAACAAATCCACCTATTAAATCTGTATAAAAACTTGGATTGTATTGACCTAATGTTAGATTATTATAGTAATCTTTAATAGCTGTTCTAAAACTAAATACTACTTTACCGTCATTTTTAACAAATTCTCTAATTCTTTCTTGAACTTCATGAAATTTTCTTCTTTTCTTGTTATCTTGATCTATTATTCCATAACAATATTGCTCTGCTCCCTTAGTTTCACCTCTATATCTAAAATACATAAGAGAATTACAGCCATGTGCATAGCTTGATATGATCACATCTTAGCTTGGTTTGGTCTTGGGAGATATCCAATAACATCATGGCCTTGTGCTCCCATTATAGCTTCTGTAATCATCCAAAAATTTTCTCTTTTAGTACCTCTCATGAAATCTAATCCGCAAGCAATTTCATGAGCTGGTATTGGCTCTCTTTGCCCTCCCCATACTGGATAATTATTATATGCTACGATATCAATATGTCTTGCAATCTTTGAAAAGTCAAAACTTTTATCAAAATAGCCCCTGTAGTATTATCTTCAAATTCTTCTAATACATCTGGATGTTTTTTTGCAAGCCATGCTGGCATAGTTGCTGTAGATATTCCAAAAATCACCTCAAGTTATTTGTGCTGGTAAATAACATGCTAATCTAAATACTCCTTTCAAAGATTTTCTATTATAAATTTTAGCTTAATATAGCTATTTAAAGAAGAAGGACCGTATCATCTACTTGTGATACGGTTCCCTGCTATATGCCTATATGAGGCTACTTTATTCATAACTGTAAATCTTATATTATAAAGTTAAACGTCTATTAAATAAGCCTCTTTTTTTCAAAGTTACTTAAAAGATCTTCATATTCTTTCATTATATTATTATATATAGTTAACGTTTCCTTTGTATTTGCTCTTACTCTACCCAATATGAAATCATATTTATCTATTACTATGTTACAAATATCACTATCAATCTTATTATTTAATGCCATATCATATAATATTGATATTACTGTTTCTTTAGGGAATTCCCCTTTATAACTTCTTTTACCAACAAGAGCACTTATTATATCTGCTATTGCAACTATTCTTACTTCGAGTGAAATCTCACTATCTTTTAATTTAAATGGATATCCTGTCCCATCTAATTTTTCATGATGTAATGCAGATATATCTCTTATGTCATCTAAACCTAAATCACTTAATATTCTATATCATATGCTACCTCTTCTCCATGCCCTACCATTCTATTATCTACTGAATCTAGAGTTTTTTGTATTATCATTAAAATGTTCTTTAAACTTACTTCTATCATTTTCCACCCCTGAAGCATTTATTGTTATAAATTCTAAAAACATCAATGCTATTATAATACTATATATTATAAAGTTATCTCAACGTTAATTTTTGATATTGTTAAACATAATATACAAACATCTAAATGTTATCAATCTTTAGGATTACTCTCTATTATTTACTCTTAACTAAATACTGTATATTAATAATTTTAATATTATATACTGCTTCTGATAATTTTATAAAATCTAATCCAAATTACAAGTAAATTAATTTTTCTAACTTAAAATCATAAACAAAATCCCCCTTAGATTAAGTCTTCATAATCTAAGGGGGATTTTATTCTATTATTTTACATTAAACATATAAAGTGATTGAGTTAAGAAGTTATCTTCTTTATCCTCATATATTACATACATACTATGGAAATATTTATCAAAGTCTGAAATATCAAAAGAAATAACCCCATTTTCATCTACTAATTCATCTAAAGATAAATCAATAGCTTCATTATTTCTATTACTTCTTATAATTATTTCTTTTGGTTTTAATTTCTCACCATTTCTATTTAATACTTTATAATCTAAAGTTATTTTATTATCTTTTGCATAAAGCATACCCTCTGTTATTATTTGAGGATTTGCATTTAATTTAGTTAATTTTTTAAGATTCTTAAGTGGTGATAAATCTTTTATTTCATTATGTGATACATCTAATAACTCTAAGTTTTTAGCATATTCTAAACCTTCTAAGCTTGAAATCCATTTATCTGAACATGATAACTCTGTTAATTTATGCATATCACCTATAGTTATATCATCACCTGATAAATTAAGTGCCTCTTTTATACTGCCTTTAAGAGCTTCATCTTTTATAGTTATAACCTCATTTAAGTCTACATTTTCCTCTAAATTAGATATTGCTCCATTTAATTCTGCAATCATAGAATTTATCTCATCTTGAGTACTCACCTTATCTAATAGCATAGCTTCAGCTTTATTTAAAGCTTCTTCTAATACTCCAAATGATTCTTCAATATATTTATCTTTCTCGTAAGTCTTTGCTGTCTCAACTAGTGCCTCTAATTCTTCATAATTTACTTGTATCTCATTTGCAAAATGAAGTTTAGCATCTCCCCATGTAGCGTGATCTGATCCATTTCCATTTCCACCGTCAGTTACTACAAGTTTTAATTCTTTAGCTCCATTTATATCAACTTCTAAATACTTCATAGGATCTTTTGACTTCATTAATTTACTATCAAATTTCTTTTCTCCATCTACATATACTTCAAATGTAACTGATCCTACTGTACCAAACATTTCCCTATCCACACCAACATATGAGCTGAAGTATGCATAATCTTTACCTGTTAAATCATATGTTATAGTTGAATTTGAATGAGCTCCTATACCTCTTTCAAATGATACTTCCTTACCATTTTCATTAGTTAATCTTAAAGTATTATTACCATTTGATATATCTTTTTTAGGGGTAGCATAGCTATTTTTAGTAGATGTCCAATCATAATCTGTTAAGTATCTATAATCATTCATATTAACTACTGCTATAGTTCTAGTTTTAACTACCTCATTACCATCATTATCAATTACTGTATAAGTTATTGGATACTTTCCTGTTTTATTAAAGTTTACTTTACCAGTTACTTGAACCTTGTCAGTTATATCTCCATCTTCAGCATCTATTGCACTATATTTTTCGTTTAAATCTATTACTTCTCCAACTTTAGTAGATACTGATTTTGGTATAGTTAATTTTGGTTTTGCATTATTGGTAGTTAATTTAGGATTAGCTATTACTGAATGGTCTGAAGTATTTTTATTTCCAGCATCAGTAACTTTTATTACTAATTCTTTTACTCCCTTAACTGGTACATTTATATATACCATATTATCTGCATGCTTTAAAACATCAGTTGTAGCTAGAACTTTATCATCACCTATTATTTCAAATTTTATACTAGAGTTATTTTGTGCTTCTATTCCTAAATCAACTCCAAGTAAAGCTTCGAAGTTATCATAATCTTTATCTGATAAATCATAAGTTATTGTACCATTTGCATGTATTCCAAAACCTTTTTCAAATTCTTTTAACTCTCCATTTACTCTACCTTTTATACTAGAGTTTCTTCTTGGAGTCCCCCAATCCGTTTTTACAGATGTCCACTCTTCATCTGATAAATAATCATAATCACTTACTACTTCAACTTCTACAATCTTTTCTGCCACTACGTCTTCATCATTTACTGTATACTTAACTTGATATACACCTTTCTTACTCGTATCTACATTGTGGACAGCTTCAACCTTAGAAGTTATGTCATTTCCTTCATAGTCTAATACTTTTATATAATCCATAGGATTAAACTCTTCTTTTAATTTTAAAGTTATCTTATTTTGTTGAATATTTATATTTGGTGTAAATTGATATATTGAAACAGACTTACCTGTCCCTAAGTTAAGATCATAAGGTACTACTTCATACTTAGAATTCTTAGCTTTATCTGCATTAGTATCTGTGAAAGTATTAGTTCCAGTAAATCCTATTACCTCACCATCTCTTAATATTTCATATCCTAATAAATCTGGTTTAACTTTATCATCTACATCAAATGTTAACTTAATTCCATTTTCTACTCTGTTTAAAGAAACTTCTAAATTTGTATCTTGAGTGAATCCAGTTCCTTCATACTTAGCCTTACTATTATTTAAATACCATATCTTCTTATCTGGTTTTGGATATTTACTAGTTTCATCTCTAGTTTCGTCATTAACCTCAAATCCATGTCTAGCAAAGTATTCACTTAAATCTTCCCCTATTACTTCTGATGAAAATTTAATTAAATATTGCATTTTTACGTTATTAGGATTTTCATCTCCTAAGCTAACATTTCTCTCTCTATATAACTTATTTAAACTAGCCCAATAACCTGGCTTATACATTTCTAATTGCCAATATACAGCTAATCTCTCAAATGCTTCACCATCTGCATATTTATTAGAATTTTCACTTATTACATTTTTATAAATTTTAGATTCATATGGTATTCTATTATCTATTTTATTGTAATATACAGACATATGCATAGGTAACATATTATTTGTAATTTCACCATATAATCTTGCATTTACATCCATTCTGTGACCTATTTCATGAGTTAATCCCCAAGATGGTCCTCTGTCTTCAAATGGAATTAAGTGATTTGCCATTACGTCACTTAATACTCCTATATGATTAGTATATGAATACATATATGCAAATGGTTGTGCTAATCTAACATTTTCCCTTATATATTTAGGGTCATTTTGCTCACTACTTCCATCTAAACCGTAGTATTTAAAAATTTCTTCCATATGAGTATTGTAAGATTTTATTGTATCTAAAGGATTTACTCCTTGTTCAATATAAGTCTTATATGCTCCAGTTGCAGTACCTGTCCATACTAGATGATCACTTACAAACTCGAAAATATCTAATACCTTTCTGTCTAAAACATTAGGATTTTTAGCTATATCTTCATCCATTGCTTTTTTATATTCTATTAAGAATTTTTTGAATTCTTCTTCATTTGTATCTTTTGTAAGGAATGGGAATTTATCTCCCGAAGCAAATCTTATAACTGGAGTTTTAGGTTGCTCTTCTTTAGTGTATGGATTTACTATATATATTGGGCCACCTTTAGTTACCTCATGCTTATACCAACCATCTTGTGGTATCTCAGGAACAGTTATTACATTCTTACCTACCTTCAAACTCACTGTTCTCATCCAATTACCAAAGCTTCCCTCTTGTTGAGAAAATGCTAAGCTTGGTAGAGGCTTGCTTGGATCTGCATCAACATAAACCGTTATTACATCACCTGGCTTTGCAGATATACCTGTTGGTTGATTGTTATTACCAAATCCAAACTTTAAATTTTTATTAGCATGCTCTACCATATTTCCATGTTGTTCTGCTGTAATAACTTTTACAGTAGACAATTCACCATTAAGTATTTCTTTTGCTAACTCTAATGGTTCCTTAAATGAACTTTCTAAAGGATGTCCTTTAGTTTCATTTTCTAAAGCCTGTAATTTTTCTTTAGTATTAAAGTCTTCTGATAACTCATTTCTTAGTCCATTTGTAAATAAATTATCAATTTTATCGCTTACAACATCTTGTTTATAAAATGCTATTTCTGATAATGTAGCCCAGTTTTGATCTGAATTTTTAAATCTAAATTTAACTCGTTTAAATTTAGTAGGATTAAATTTTGCCTCAACTAATCCAGATACTTTATTATGACTACCAGTTGCTACAAGTTTATATGTATCTCCTTTAGATGTTGTAGAACCATATATCTCAAATTCCTGTGCAAATCCTTTTCTATCAGATTTTCTTGCTCCATATACTATTCTATTTAATTCTACAGCGTCTTTAAATTCTACCTCTACTTCATTTGTAAAATCACCTTTATTTGATGTATTAGTTTCCCAATATGTATCCACATTACCATCGATAGCATTTGTTATTACTTGTCCAGAATAATAACCTCCATTATTGCTAATACTCTTTATATTATTATTATCCATTTTAAATAAATTTGAATATTCTTCATTAGAATAATGTTCAAATTGCTTTGTAGTTGCTGTTGTAGCTTCTACATTTTGATCATTTAATAATTCTCTAGCATTTTCTATATATTCTTTAAAATCGCTGTATAGTGGATGATTCTTTACTTCTTCCTCTAAAGCATTTATATCTTCTATACTATTAAACTCATCACTAATTTCACTCATTGTATCATCAGTAAATAGTCTATCCATTTTATCACTTAATTTATCTTCTTTATAAAACATAAATTCTGATGCTGAAGCCCAGTAATTATCAGCTTTTTTAAATACAAACTTTATTCTTTTAAACTTTGTTGGATTAAATTTAATTTCTACCACATCACCAGTAGAACCTTTATATTCCCCGCTACTTACTAATGTAAAATCATCTTCTCCATCAGTAAGAGATCCATAGATTTCAAATTCTTTAGCAAAACCTTTTCCCTTAGCTGATGATTGTCTAGCTGCATATACTATTCTATTTAAAGTTGTTTCTTCATTTAATTTAATTACTACTTCATTTGTAAATTCAGGTTGATTTTTCTTTCCTGTTTCCCAATGTGTCTTAAAATTGCCATCTATAGCATTCTCAATAGATGAATCCTTATTATAGTTACCTCCATTGCTAGTTATAGATTCAATATTTGAATTATCCATTTTGAATACTTCATTATAAGCACCTATATTACTGCTATTTAATAAATCAAATTTACTTATAGTTGCTGTTACAGCAGCACCTGTAGTTTCCATTATAGGCTCTGTCTCAATTTCTGTTATAGTTGCTGCAGCTTCAGTTGTAGCTTGTACTCCTTGCTCACTTACTAATTCACTAGCATTTTCTATATCTTCTTTATCCAATATAGGTTCTGCTGTTGAGGCCAATTCTTCCTTAGCTTTTGACATTCTACTTGCTAATGCCTCTATTGATGATACTGAGAAATTAATAGTTACTGCGGCTGCCACTATGGCTGCTATTTTTCTTTTATTCATTTTTTACCCCCATAATTATTATTCCCCCTAAGATGTACATTAAAAAAAGGCTACTCAAAAAAAGAGTAGCCTCATATTATCTTTATAAATTTAGTATTTTACATATTCAAAGAATGTAATATTACTAAATTAATCTAAAAAACAAAAAGTATAATGTACTCTTTGGCAACTGGCTGACATAGTTATAAACCTTAGTCCCTATAGCTTTGCGTCTCTAGATTTCTCTAAATTTGCCTATTTAATTTTACATACATTAGAATATTATCATCATTATAGAATAATTTCAATATCTCTTTATTAAACATTTTATTGTTTTAAAAAACATGTTAGTGAAACATGGCCTAATGGAAAGCAAATTCAAACATTTTATATTTGTGCTAAGATATTTTAATTTGCTTTATTCTGAATAAATTGAGTATATATAAATTGACTTATAACTCTATAACTTCTGACAAAATTCTATTTTTTCATTATTTACTCCTTGAATTTCAAAGTGCTTTATTCCATTGCTCCAAAATGGTAGAAATTCAATATTTTTATTTAATATAGTTAATTTATTTTCTTTACAATCCTTAAAAGCAGCTTCAATATCACATACATCTAAGGCTATATGATCTATAACTCCAATTTCATTGAAATTAGATTTATTCTCCCATGTTTCTATTATTAACTTATTCAATTCAAGAAACGCAACTTTTGATCCATCTTCAAGGCTTTCTCTTTGAATCACCTTAAATCCTAAGCTCTCATAAAACTCTATAGTTTTATCTATCACTAATGTTGGTATCCCTATGTGTTGAAGCCCTGTTATATTTTCATTTAAATTCATATATTTTTCCCTCTCGCCTTCCTGTTAGTGTATTTATATCAAAAGCTATGATTTAAGTATTAACTTAGATAATAGCTTTCATCAATTCTATATAATCTTAATCTAAATAGCTTTACTATTTTTTTTGCTTACATCCTCATAACCTTTAGGTACACCCTTCACCTTATCGTATATAAATAAAAATACAATTGGTAAAGTAAATGCAACTAAGTTTCCTACAATATAAGGTATAAGAGTTTGTGGTGTTACTATTGTAAGACCTGGAAGTACAGTTAACCCTTGACCTATTGCTTTAACATCAAATATTTTCATTATTACCCCACCAAATCCTGCACCTATAAAAGAACAAATGAAAGGTATTATTGAATACTTTAAATTAACTGCAAAAATTGCTGGCTCTGTTATGCCAACTAATGATGGAATAAAGCTTGACATAGCTATCTCTCTATCCTTAGACTTTTTCTTATATAGAAGATACATACCTATAGCACCTCCACCTTGTGCTATTATAGATACTGACCATATTGGTTGTATATAGTTAAATCCTGTAACAGCAACTAAGTTTGCCTCTATACCTTGTATAGCATGTTGAGTTCCTGTGACAACAAGTGGCTGAAGTGATGCTGCAAATACAAATGCTCCAAATGCTCCACCTTTATTGTATAATAAATCTATAACTGCTCCTAATCCTGTACCTATCGCATTTCCTAAAGGTCCAAATATAGTAAACAATGCTAAGTTTGAAAATAGTATAGTTATGGTTGGAACTAATATATAAGCTAAAACTTGTGGTGCGTACTTATCAGTAATCTTTTCTACTTTAGATAAGAACCATGCTGTAAGAACTGCTGGAAATACTCCTCCTTGGAATGCTACAGCTGGTATTGCAAGTCCAAATAAATGCCAATATTCAGGTTTTACTGTACCTAATACATATTGATTTCTATCTGCAAGTCCTGGATGTATCATAACAAATCCAACCAAAAGACCTAATATAGGATTTCCACCAAAACGCTTTGTTGCACTGTACATTACTAGTACTGGTAAATAATCAAATGTAGTTGCTATTATTTTTAAGAACTTAGCTAGATCGGCAATAGTTGTGCTCTTATCAGCTAGAGAACCCTCCATTCCAAATAAACCTTGTGTAGTAAGAATAGATCTTATACCAAGTATCATCGCAGCTCCTATAAAAGCTGGTATTATTGGTATGAATATATCCGAAAATACTTTAAATCCTTGTTGTAGTTTTCCTTGTTTACTAATACCTTCATTTTTCATCTCTGAAACAGACACTTCTTTAGCACCTGTCAATCTAGCAAACTCAGCATATACTTTTTCTACAGTTCCTGAACCAAATATAATTTGTAACTGACCACTGTTGAAAATTACTCCCTTAGCTCCTTTTATATTTTCAATGGCTTGTCTATTATATAGAGAATTGTCTTTTAATATTAAACGCAGTCTAGTTATACAATGAGTAGCACTACTAACATTTTCTTTTCCCCCAACATTCTCAATGACTTCTTGGGCTATTTGCTTAAAATCCATAAGTTTTATCCTCCCGTATATTCATTATATTTCTATCAAGTTTTATCTTGCTAGAAATACTTTATTTTTTATTCGATTAAATTATCTATTCAAAGTTTTTGATATAGTTGTGTTCGATGTAGTTATAGCACCATCTGTAACCGTAAGCGCTATTGCATCTCCAAATTTCTTATAAATTCTAGCATTTAATGCTACTCCATCCATATATAAAGTTGATATTGTATCATCTACTATTAATCTTAAGTTGTATTCTTTATTTACTTCCAAATATATTGGTCTTTCTAATCCTTTATTCATCATTTGGAACCACTTATAATTTGGATTTTTATCAAAAGTGAATCTATTATCTACTAAAGAGAACTTATATTCATACGCTTCCCTTAATTCTTCATCTTCATAAAATCGTATAGAAAACTCTCTTGTCCCTTCTTCAAATTTTATTGTTGTTTCAAATGCGAATAATCTTCCAGCATCTTTACAAATAATTGCTTCTTCTCTAGTATCTATTGTTTTTAAAGACAAAGATTCTAACTCTTCTCTATTTGTAAATGTATTCCAAACTGAGTCTGGTACCTTAGTTCCTAGAGTTCCATCTTCTCTTTGATAAACTTCATGAGGTACTAAAGTTCCGCCCCATTCATATTGGTTCATATCTTCACAATTTAATTTTGTAGGAACCCATCCAAATAATATTCTTCTATTTCCATCAAATGCAGTTCTTCCTGCATAATATGCACTTCCATCAAATGCATCATCTTTAGGTCTAATCCATGGTCCCTTTAAACTTTTGCTCATTCTATATAATATTTTATTTTGTTGAGAGTACTCTGAGTAAACTAAGTACCACCATTCACCTATTTTAAATATCTCCGGCATCTCAAACATTGTATATATACCAGGACTCCAGAAATCACCTTGAAAATTCCAATCTTTTAAATTCTTAGATGTAAATGTAACTAATCTTCCAGTTTGTTTTCTTTTATCACCTTCAGCTCTAGCCCCTAATATTAAGAAATATTCTTGATTTTCTTCATCCCATATTACGTATGGATCTCTAAAGTCATATTGACTATATCCTTTAGGTGGAACTAATTTTAATTTTTCTTCTGATTTATTCCAATCAACTAAGTCATCACTAGTTGCATGCATTAAAACTTGAGATACTTTTCCTACTTTTAAAAATTCTCTATTGTATCCTGTGTAAAATGCATGAAGATTTCCATCTTTATCTTCAAATACGCTTCCAGCATATATAAATTGATCTGGTTCATCATCTCTTCCTCTTTTTAAAGATTCGCCAAAATTTTTGTAGTTAACAAAATCTGTAGTAGTGGCTAATGCCCATCCAAATGGCTCTCCAAATGGAGCTGGATTTCTAGTGTCTCTTTGGTGGTAAACATAAAATACTCCATCTTTAGAAAATGGCATACAGTCTCCAAACCAATAACCTTCGGGTTGATAATATAGTTTATGCATAGTGTTTTCCTCCCAAGTAAATAAAATTTTTTTCATGTATATGATTGCAAATTTTTATATGTCAATCGTTAACATGTTTATGTAATGATTATATGCTAAACGTTAACATATGTCAATCGTTAACATATATATTATTAAATAAAATTTATTATCTTATTAGAGTTTATTTAAAAATAAATAATATAAGACAATCTTCTATGCCATTAACACAAGCAATAGACTATTGTCTTATTTATCACTTATATAGTTTTGCCTTTATGTAGAACTACAGGTAATCCTATTTCATTATCTACTTCTTCACCATTTATTTTCCTAATTAGTTTATCTACAGATACTTCCGCTATCTTTTTGATTGGTTGTTTTATTGTTGTTAATTTTGGCAAGTAAACTAGAGTTTGACTAGCACCGTCAAATCCGATTACTTTTAAATCATTTGGCACGTCTATACCCTGATTTTCACATATATTGAGTACCATAGATGCTAATAAGTCATCTCCTGCAAATACCCCATCAATATCTTTATTTGCAAGAATTATCTCTTTTACTAACTCAAACTTTTCTTCAATAGACTTTATAAACTCTACTTCTGCAATATTTACTTTCAGATTATTCTCATTCATTATATCTATATATGCTTGTGATCTTTTATTAGCAGGTAACTTTAGCTTACTATTTCCTCTAATACATAATATATTTTTACATCCCTTTTCTAATAAGCTTTCTACTGCCAACCTTCCTCCTGCATAATTATCGCAAGATACTGTAACTACATTTTCACCTAAATATCTATCTATAGCTACTACTGGTAATCCAGATATATTATAATCTGGTATGTTGTCATTATGTGTTCCTACAATTATTCCATCAACTTGGTTTCTACGTAGCATAGTTAGATAATCTTGTTCTTTCTTAGGGTTATTCATACTATTACATAATAATACTTTGAATCCCTTTTCAGATAATATAGTTTCTATGTATGATATTAACTCTACATGAAATGGATTGTTTATCATAGGAAATATAAGGCCTATAAGATTTGTTTTATTACTTAATAATGCTCTTGCTATATCATTTGGATAATACTCGACATCTTCTATTGCGGCATAAACTTTCCTTTTTGTTTCTTTACTAATATATCCTCTATTATTTAGCACTCTAGAAACAGTGGTAGCCGAAACACCTGCTACTTTGGCTACATCTTTTATACTTGGTTTCATAACTAAAATACCACCTTATCTTATTAAAACATTTATTTTTTATTATATCAGATATATCAATCTTAATCATTAAAATAGTTGACTTTATAATTCCCCTTAATAAACTTATAAAAATGAAAGTCACTGTATGTTAGGTGTTAAAAAGTATTCTCTAGCTATAATTACGTTGTGTTGTTTTTCTCTTGTATCATAGTAATGCTCGTTATTTTGTTTGTTATATCCATAAAAAATTCAATAACTATTTCATAAAAATATCTGCTGTCAATGTTTGAGATTATTATTCCAGGATAAACTAATGAAAGTTTATCCTGATACCACACTCATTTCTATTGACATTTATAGTTTTTATCTAAACAAAAGTAGTGATTATAAACATTTAACCTATATTATAAACATACTTCAAAAATGTAACTACTTATCACTATAATCAACTAAAAACAAACTGGTGTTAGTATAGAACTTTAATTAAATCTTGCTAACTGCTGAAAAATACAATTACGATCTTGCAGTATGTACAGCTGAAGATTCAGATGATATATGGTATTTAGCCACTAATATGAATAGTAAATATGCTGTAATTAAATATAAAAAAAGATTTATTATAGAAGAAATGTTTCGAGATTTAAAATCTAATGGATTTAACATAGATGATACATAGACAGTATATAGTATATTTTAAAACTCTATATTTATGTGTAAGTATGGCATATACATGAATGATACTATTAGAAGCAGATTGCTCTAAAAATAAAAAAGTACAAGATCAGATTTGATTTTGTATTTTATGACATATAATTTATTTAACTGTGAAATAATGTCGTTGAATGTTCAAAGGGTACGTATATCTATTTTTATTTCAATAAATTTCATATTTATAAATATATATATGATTCTAAGGCTTTTATTTTATTAATTATCATTATAATTATAATAAAATATATAAATCACTTAGAAAATAAGCATATTTAATACAAAGAACTGTATATAAGCCAGGAGTATAGCTATCACTTAACGTTTCTTTGCACAAAATTTTTAATTGATTTTATAAATAAATTATAAAATGTAATTAGAAAAAACGAAAAATATATACTTATCGTGTATAAATTCATACTCAAAAAAGGTAATAACAAAATAAGTTTGTTACTACCTCTTCTTACATTTCCATTAATATCGATTATTTTTTTTTAACTTTTATAACTTCGTTATATTTATTAGCATATTCATTTGGATAAACTTCTATATTTAAATTTTCATTCTGTGCTAATACCATCATTGTTTGAGTACTATATCCGGAGTTTTTTATTATGTCTAAATTTACATTTAAAAGTTTATCATGTGCCTTAACAATATCGCCTTCTTGTATGTAGCTTTCAAATCCATTTCCTTCTAATTTAACTGTATCGATACCAATATGAATTAAAATTTCTAATCCATCAGGTGTTGTAATACCTAAGGCATGTTTAGTAGGATAGATGAATTCGATTGTGCCATCACAAGGCGCATATACATTTCCATCGATGGGTTCGACGACTATTCCCGATCCTAGTGCCTTAGATGCAAATACCTTATCTTTAGATTTCTCTATTGGAAGTACCTTTCCATCCATACAAGATGTTAATGAAGTAGTAACTGATGATGAAAAAGCCAAATCGTTTTTAACTTCATTTTCATTAATTGTTTTTTTACTCTCTTCATCTAATCCGAATTTTTTCCAAAATATAATGGTAAGTATGAACGCAACAACGACTGAAATGATAATTCCTATTATAAAATTAAAATAAGATTCAGGTCGCATCGATATGATTCCAATCAATCCTGCGGCGCCTAATGACTGTGCCAATGTTTTTGTTAATGCAAGATATGCGCTACCACAAGCAGAAGCAATTATTGCTGCATAGAATGGATATTTTAACTTTAAAGTAACTCCAAACATTGCAGGTTCAGTAATTCCTAATAAAGCAGTAATCCCTGAAGCAGAACATGTTGACTTCATCTTCTCGTCTTTTGTCATAAATAAAACCGCTAAAACAGCCGCCCCTTGTGCCACATTGTTCATAGACGCTGTTGCAAAGATAAAACTTCCACCGGTTATTTCTTTTGCAGCCAGTAACTGTGTTTCGACAGCAATAAAACTATGGTGCATACCAGTTAATGTAATAGGAGCATATAATAAACCAAATATTCCTCCACCTAAAACACCTAAAGTATTATATATCCACATTATTCCAGTTGTCAATATATTACCTGCTCCTCGTAAAACAGGACCTACTCCAATAAATGTCAAAAAGCCAGTTATCAATATAGATAGAAGTGGAGTTGTTAAATTATCCAACCAAGATGGTGTCACTTTATGCAATTTCATCTCTAATTTTGCAAGAATCCAAGAAATTGCTAATACAGGCAATACTGTTCCTTGATATCCTACTGCATCTATATGTAAACCAAATAAATTCCAAAAAGGAATTTTTACCCCTGTTCCAACAGAATATGCATTAAGTAAATCTGTAGATACCATAATCATTCCCATCGTTGCTCCTAAGAATGAATTTCCTCCAAACTTTTTAGTAGCAGAAAATCCAATTAACACAGGTAAAAATGAAAATGCTGCACCTGAAAACGTATTTATCATACTTGCTAATCCTGAAATTTGTGGATATAAACTGATAATTGATTGAGTTCCATTTTGAAAAAAATTAGCAGCGAGTATATTACCTAATCCCATCAAAAGCCCACAAGCTGTAATAGCAGGAATAATCGGAACAAATATATCACTTAATATTTTTACACTCTTTTGAAATATATTCCCTTCATTTTTTTCTTCAACTGATATTTCAGTTGTCAAATTTAATTGTTTTTGTATTTCTTGGCAAACAAGATTAACAGTACCAGATCCAATAATTATTTGAAACTGATCTGCCGTCATAAACATTCCTTTTACAGTTTCTATATTTTCTAATTCAGTCTCATTTCTTTTATTATAATCATTCAAAACAAATCTAAGTCTAGTTGCACAATGTGCAACTGACAAAACATTTTCTTTTCCACCTACAGATTCGATAATTTTTGAAGCTATAAATTTATAATCCATATTTACCCTTCTCTCTAATTCTACCGATTTTCATATTTTTCGTATATAAGCTTCCATTTGTAACACTTAAACTTAACAACATACCTGGCTTATTATACATTCTTGCAGTTAGAGCAATCCCATCAATATATAAAACTGCTATATCATCATCTACAATTAGTTTTAATTCATATTCAATTCCTGCTTTTAAGTTTATCGGACGCTCCAACCCCTTTGACATATATTGGTACCATGGCCAATTAGGAGTTTTATCAAAATAAATTTTTTTCTCTGCTAGAGAAATACGATATTCATATGCTTCTTCTAATTCATTTTCATATAGATATAACGAAATATATCTCGTTTCATCACTAAAGGTAAATGTAGTTTCAAATCGAAAACATTCCCCAGTGTTTTGAACAATAACCTTTTCTACATTTCCATCCACTTTATTTAAATCAATATCATTTAATTTTTCTTCATCGTTAAAAACTTCCCATATAGATTCTAATGGCTTCAAACCTAGTGTTTTATCTTCTTTTTGATAAACTTCTTGCGGAACAAAAGTTCCACCCCATTCATAATTACCTAAATCATTATCATTTTCCTTTGTTGGTACCCAACCAAAGAAGATTCTCTTTTTTCCATCAGTTGAAGTTCTTCCAGCATAATAAGCTCTACCATCAAATGCATCATCTTCAGGTGCAAGCCAAGGACCATCAAGACTTTTACTCATGCGATAAATCATTTTATTTTTCTCACTAAATTCAGAAACAATTAAATACCACCAGTCTCCAATTTTAAAAATATCAGGCATTTCCAACATTGTAAATAAATGCGGATACCAAAAATCTCCTTTAAAATCCCATTTTTCCAAATCTTTGCTTGTAAACGATACTAAGCGTCCTGTCTTTTTTCTGTTATCTCCAGGTTCTCTTGCGCCTAGTACTAATAGATATTCCTGTTTATCTTCATTCCATAAAATATATGGATCTCTCCAAGCATAAACATCATATCCTTCCTGTGGTGCAATTTGATCTGTAATGCCTTTCTTTTCCCAATTCACAAGATCATCACTTGTTGCTTTCATTAATTTTTGTGATGGAATACCCTTGCTTTTAAAAATTTTATTTGCACCAGTATAAAAAGCCGTATATTTATTTTTAGAAGTTTCGTATATACTTCCTGCATAAATATATTGATCTTGTTCATCATTTCTTCCGTGTTCTATAACTGTTCCATAATCTTTGTAATTTAAGAAATCTGTTGTTGTTGCCAAAGACCATCCAAATGGTTCACCCATTGGGCCAGGATTCCTAGTATCCCTTTGATGATACAAATAGAAAGTTCCATCCTTACAATAAGGCATACAATCTCCAAACCAATACCCTTCTGGCTGGTAAAATATTTTATACATATCTCTCGCTCCTCCTCTTTTTTGAAACCGGTTTTACTTGATTTTATACCATAATTTCATGCTTGTCAATAACAAAAAATAATATAGTGAAATCGGTCTTAAATTGATTTAAGATAAATAATATGCTATAATATCTTTAAATATGTAGGAGGAAACACATGATTACAATTAATGATATAGCTAAAATGGCAAATGTATCAAAAAGTACAGTATCTCGTTATTTAAACGGTAAAAATATTAAACCTTTAGCGAAAGAGAGAATTGAGCAAGCAATTAAAGAAACTGGTTATAAACCCAACTCTTTTGCCCAAAGTCTTAAAGCTCACCAAACAAATTTAATCGGTATTGTTGTTAGTAAATTAGATTCATATGCTGTTACGCAAAGTCTTCAAGGAATTGACAATGAATTGAAAAAGAGTGGATACCAAACACTTATTACAAATACTTATCAAGATATAAATAATGAAATTCAAGGACTATATACTTTTGAGAAGCAAAAAGTTGCAGGAATTATTATATTTGGTACTATTATAACTTCTTCACACATTAAAGCTTTTTCTCAAATTTCATGTCCTATTGTTATGATATCCCAAAAAAGTGAACATGTTCATTGCGTTTATCATGATGACTACGGAGCTGGAACACAAATAGGAAATTATATTGCTGCTTTAAATCATAAAAAAGTTTTATACTTTGGGGCAAACGAAGATGATGTAGCTATTGGAATCAAGAGAAAAAAAGGAGTTACTGATGCATTAACAAAAGCTGGTGTTTGTTTTGAATGTATTACAACCACATTAATGATTGAAGATGCTTGTGCAAAAGCATTGAAAGTTCTTCCAACTACTAAAGCAACATATATCGTTTGTGCTACAGATCAAATTGCTGTTGGTGTTATGAAAGCAATTAGAATACTTAATAAAGATATACCGAAAGACTTTTCAATATCCGGATTTGGTGGCGATGAAATAGGTGACGCTATCCACCCTACATTAACAACTGTAAAATATCATTATATTGAAGCCGGACGTCAAACAGCAAAACAATTAAAAAAAATACTTAAGAATAGAGAAGTTGACAAAATGCTATGTTTAGAAAATGATTTGCTTATTCGAAATTCTACCAATTCATTATAAATCTATAATGAATTGATCAAATTAAAATAAAAACTAAATAATACTGTAGACATATTAAATTTAAACACTAAAACAATCACAATATCGATTAATGAAATTTTACATGCATAGAAGAAAACACGATATTTGATTAATACTGGATAGTTAAAAAGTCCTATAAGAAGTTAACTCTTTTAAGTAAATTTATGATGATTATATTCCTGCATTTATTGGCATTTAAATAATAACACAGTATAATCCACTATGGATTTTATTGCTTCAATTTCATTTTAACAAGTGGCTCTGTAAAAAATTTTGTGTAAACTGAATAAAAACGACTCTTTCTGGGCAATAATTGAGATAACAAATTATTACAAGAAGGAGTTTTTTTATATGGGAAACGTCTCGAAAGAATTATTAAGATAATATATCAAAGAACAGAATTTTAGCAGTGCTGATAATATGATATATTAGTAGGTTTAAAAGAAATGTTTAGGGATATATTGCAAGAATCATTGGAAGCTGAAATGGATGAGGCATTAGGTTATGGAAAATATAATACTATGGATAAAAATAATGATAATAGCCGAAATGGATATTCGAAAAAAACTGTAAAAACAGAACTTAGCCCTGTACAAATTAATATACCAAGAGATAGAAATGGTGATTTTGAACCTAAAATAGTACCAAATCATCAACGTTCCGTTAATGGAATAGAAGATAAAATTCTAGACCTTTGCAACAGGAATAACAACTAGAGATATTTCAGAGCAGATAAGAGAATTATATGGAGTTGATATAAGTGCAGAAACTGTGTCAAATATAACTAATAGAATTTAGAATGGCAAAACAGACCATTAGAAAAGACATATTCATCTATATTATGGATGCTATACACTATAAAGTAAGAGAAGATAAACAAATTATAGTTAAAGCTGCTTATGTGGTAATAGGAGTAAATATGGATGGTGAAAAAGAAGTTTTAGGAATATAGATAAGTGCTAATGAAAGTAGTAAGCTTTGATTATCTGTTTTAAATGACCTAAAAAATAGGGGTATTCAAAATGTGCTAATATTTTCTGTTGATGGCTTAAATGGCTTCAAAGAAGCTATGGTCGCTACATTTCCATTTGCGAAAATACAAAGATGCATAATACATCAAATAACATCTAGTATGAAGTATATTCCTTATAAAGACATGAAAGCCCTGACTTACGAACAGTTATTTGTATTAAGCATCTTGTTTTTCTGAATAATGCATACATTCCATCATGATTACAATGGAAATTAATGAAATAAGAACATTATAACTATAAACAAGCGAAAATGCAAACAAATATTTCCAGCCAAATAACCAAAGAGAGACTTATGCAGCATTAAAAAGCTCTAAAATGGCATCAAGAGGCTCTCCAAATTGAGTTTTTCATAAATGAAAGTATTTTTTTCAACCATTAATTTCCATTTCAATAGAATTAAATTTATGAGATACTGTTTCAAGTACGGAGTATGCTATTCCTGTAGAATAGAACTCCATCTCCTCAATTTTAATGATTTGATTCACAATTCGATTTATAATAATCTTATTATTCAGCAAATTAACTTCATTAATAGTTTTTTTGTATACATACTGAAGTAAGCTATCACTCTCTCTATTTGTACTTTTCTTATTTAAATTTGGATACGTATCTTCTTTTCCAAGTATTCTTTCCTCATTACATTCCGAATACAGCACTTTTTTCAATTCTTGATAACTTAGGACATTCAGCTTTTTACGCAAACGAATAACAGTAGATTTACTTGTAAAAGTTACCCTCCCTAATTACTCACTAGTCATTTTTTGAAATTCATTTGAATGATTTAATATAAATTCAGAAATAATTTTTTCACTCTCTGTAAAATTTCTACCTATTCTCAATTCCTCGATCATCATATCATGTACTCTTCTTTCTTTATTTTCTTATTTATTTCTATTATATATTCAATTATATTAACATTAATGTGTAAATTTATTAACTTTCCCTTGATATAAAAAAAGATAAACCTACTCCGTCTGAACTTGGCTCTCATCCATTGCTTAGGTACATTATTAAGTTATAGTAAATACCTTTTTTCAAACCAGGTTTGAACTCTACATCTTGCATCTTATCTATTACTAAACCATAAATTTATTCCTGATGAATTTTAAATCTATTTAAAAACTCTTCTTCACTTAAAAAAAGTATATTTTGCCCCCTGACTCTTAAATCCACAGCTTTTCTAAGTTTATTACTCATTTCATCTCTGCTTAAGTCATCTATATTTTGCATGTTAGTAACAAGAATTGTTGTCTTCTTAGTTACAGAACTTCCACAAGTTCCTCCAAGCCTTCTTACAAATCTCATGGCTTCATCTCTTGCCATGGATGCAAGTCCTCCTGTAAATACAACAACTTCATCTTTAAATGCATCATAATCAAGTTGTTCTCTTATGTCATTTTTAGCAGGCTGTCTATTAGAAAATCTGAATATTCTTCCTCTAGATGAAGATGGCTTATATCCTTCATTGTCAACGTTTCCTAATGTCACACCTAAAAGCTTACATATTTCATTAATATCTTTACATTCTAACTCATCAGATATATTAAGAAGTATATTACTGCAAGCAAGAGCATCATAAAGAGCATCATGGTGTATGAACTCATATCCCAAAAATTTATTTACTGTATTTAATTTTGCATTATCAATATTTCTATAAAAGTTCCTTGAAAGTTTCATTGTACATATGTAATTAAATTTAGGCATTTCTATTTCATAAAGCTCTAGTGTCTTTCTAAGTACAGATATATCAAATGAAGCATTATGCGCTATTACTAAATTATCATCAAAGTAATGCTTTATCTTATTCCAAACTTCATCAAATTCCAATTCATTTTCAACCATCTTAGGACGTATCCCATGAATACCGATATTAATTGGCATAAATCTCATTTCTTTAGGCTTTATTAAATGATGTACCTTTTCTACTACATTACCATTTTTAACTTCAACAATACCTATTGAACATGGACTATTTCTTTTTTCATTTGCTGTCTCAAAATCTATAGCTATAAAATTCATTTGTTTTCTCCCACAATAATTTTAATTAATTCTTGGTTATTTATTATTTCTTTTCAGCTACACTATAGTATCTAATCTTTAATTATATAAATAACTTCTTTATTATAAATGGTATAGTCTAAAATTCAAGCTATATCTTCTTAAATTATAATCAGTTTATAAAATTTATCATAAAATGCTGGTGCAAAATGATAATAATATCACTCTGCACCAGCACTTCTAAGTTTACATTATATTCTATTTTTTATTCATATGTTTATCCTTTATAATAATTAACCCCATCAATTTTCAATCTTTCTTCTGCTTTTTTCAATCTATTTTTATATTCATTCCAATTTCTATTACTTTTAGGTGTCCACCCTATTTCAGCATAACCTAATAATCTTGGATATATCATATAATCCATTGCCTGCACATTTGGAATAAATTCAGTCCAAAGTGGTGCTTCTATTCCTTGTATAAGATTTTTAGGTGCAAAATCTGTAAGATCAAAATCATATGCAGTTTTCACATCAATATATCCTGCCCAATCTGTTCCATAAGGAGTATCTTTATTATATTTCATATCTAAATATGTTTTCTTTGCAATAGAAATTATAATTTTCATCTGCTTTTTCACAGCTGCTTCATTTGAATCCTTCCAGTTTTGCAGTATTACACTAGAGTTTATTTCTGGAGAAGTATCAATAGGGTCCCATCCTATTGGTGTTTTATTATACTTTTCTGCAATTTTAGCAACTCTTCCTACAAAATAATCATAATCAGCTTTTGGAGTACTATCTGCTTCATCCCCGCCTATATGAAAATATCTTGATGGTGATATTGCAGCAGTTTCCTTAATAACATCTTCTATAAACTCATATGTTCTTTCATCATGGGTCATAAATGAACTAAATCCAACTTGAGTACCAGTATATAGTGGTTTTCTTTTGCCATCAGGATTTAAAAATCCATATGAAGCTAATGCTGCATTACAATGGCCTGGCATATCAAACTCTGGAATTATTTCTATATATCTTTCAGCTGCATATTTTACTATTTCCTTAAATTGTTCCTGAGTATAATATCCTCCTGGACCACCACCTACTTCTGTACTTCCACCTATTAGTGTTAAGTCCGGATATTTCTTAATTTCAAGGCGCCATCCTTGATCATCACTAAGATGTAAATGTAATCTATTTATTTTATATTGTGACGCAAAATCTATTTGGCGTTTTATATCATCTACAGTAAAAAATCTTCTTGCCACATCTATCATAAATCCTCTATGTTCATGCTCTGGCTTATCATTTATTATAGATGCAGGAACAATCCATTTTATATTTTTTACTACTGCTTTCTTTTCAATATCAGATGGAAGCAAAGCTATTAAACTTTGAATTGCTCTAAATATTCCTTCTGGCTTACATCCTATAATTTCTATCTTTTGTGGTGTTACTACAAGTTCATAACCTTCATTTCCCTGCTCTTCACTTGAATTTAATGTTGTTAGAAATATACTATTATCAGGTACATTATCGCCTTCAATTATTTTTAATTGAAATCCAGTAGGTATGCTTAGTTTGTCTCTCATATACTGAGCAATTTTAATTATTTCTTCAGTTTCCTTCTTTGTTCTTCCTTTTACATAAATTACAGTATCACTTGAAATTACAAACTCTCCCTTACCACTTTCATAACTTAAAGGCTTTGGAATAATATTATTTTTATTGTTAAAAAATGAAGCTGCATTTGCACTATTTTCATTATTTATCATAAGAGAAAAAGTTATTATTAACATTGCTATTGCTATACTTTTTATAAATACATAATATTTCTTTGTCATTAGTTCACCTCTATAAATTATAAATTCACCTAATATTTTGTTTCCCAATTATACTGTTTAATATTCTTTTTACTTTAATTTCTATAAAAAATAAATATAACTCCAGCTATAATCTCATAAGTTTAACTGGAAGTATAAAAAAAGCATACAAAAAAGGAAGGCTACTTTGCCTTCCATGTTTTATATCAAATAATTTTCCACTAGATTTAATATGTTATAATACACATACTAATATTTTTTTAGGAGGACACCATGGCAAAGACATTACTTTTAAACAGATATGAGTTATTAGAGAAAATCGGTGAAGGTGGTATGGGCATTGTTTATAAAGCACGTTGTACCATATTAGATAGACTTGTAGCCATAAAAATATTAAAAACAGAATTAAATAATTCCAAAGAGTTTATACACAGGTTTAAACTTGAAGCTAATTCAATTGCAAAGTTATCACATTCAAATATAGTTAATGTTTATGATGCAGGCTCAGAAAATGATATTAATTTTATAGTTATGGAATATATAAATGGAAAAACATTAAAACAAATAATAAAAGAAAATATTAAGCTTAGCTTTTCAGAATCTTTAGATATAGCTTTTCAAATATCTAAAGCCCTTGAGTGCGCCCATAAACATAATATAATTCATCGTGATATAAAACCAGATAATATTTTAATTACTAAAGATAATATAGTAAAGCTTACAGACTTTGGAATTGCTAAAATAACTGATTCAGTTACTCTGACTTATCCAAATAAGATTATAGGGTCTGTACATTATTTTTCTCCAGAGCAGGCTAAAGGCAAGCTGGTTGACTACAGGACTGATATATATTCTCTTGGAATTGTCATGTATGAAATGATTACTGGTAAAGTTCCTTTTAAGGCAGAGCTCCCTATTTCTGTAGCAATGATGCATATTCAAGAACCTGTTACTCCACCAATAGAAATATTTTCTAGTATACCTGAAAATCTAAATAAAGTGATTTTAAAAACTCTAGAAAAAGATCCTATTAATAGATTTCAAACTGCCAAAGAGCTTTCGCATATTTTAAATTTAATTAAGGAAAATTCAAAATACAAATTCTCATTTAAAAATAAATCATTTAATGATACAACTATTGTTATGGAAAATAAATCATTTAATGATTCGAATATTATGCTGGAATCTGATACATTATTATGTGATAGTAAGATTGATTCTACTGATATTACGACTAAAGCATGTGACCAAGAAACATTACTATTAAAGAATGATAAAAATAATAAAGCTCTAAATAGCAATTCTAAGAAAAATAAAAAGATAATCTTAATATCAACGATGCTTGTTTCTGCAATATTTATAGGTGCTTTATGTAGATATACTTTAAAAGAATCTTCTAAAAATGTAGATGTACCAAGTTTTGAAAATACAGACATACCTGATTCTGAAATTATAGTTAATGAAATATCTGAAGAGAATAATGATTCACTAGAAGAAAACAATATACCTGTACCTTCGCTTATCGGAAATACTCAAGATATTGCAGAAAAGATTATAATCAGTAATGGATTTTTACTTGGTAATATAACACAAGAATATAGTGATACTATTCCTAAAGGTATAATTATTAGTCAGTCACCTTTATCAAATACGTTATATGAGAAAAATACCAAAGTTAATTTGGTTATAAGCCTTGGTGAAAAAATTACTGAGCCAGTAGTAGAAGTAAACGAATATGAGAAAGTTACCGATGTTATAAATAATAGTAATACAGGAAACAATGGAAACGGCAATGGTAATAATAATAATGGCAATAGTAATAATAATGGTAATGGAAATTCCAACGGCAAAGGTAACGAAAAATCCAATAAAAAAGAAAAAGACAAATAGCATATTTTTAAGTTATATTACATTAATAATTCTAAAAAGAGCTTATAAAATTTATAATAATGTAGAAGTTTTAATGTAAATTAATATTTTTATATTATTTTATACATACTAAGTTATAGAAATAATTTACTAAAGGAAGGACAATATTCTATATGGAATTTAATTTAGACATCTATCTTACAATGGCTTTAGTTTCTATTGTATTTTATATCGGTAAATATATAAGAAATAAAATTTCATTACTTTCAAAGTACTGCATACCTCCATCTGTTGTTGGCGGCTTTGTATTTGCTCTGCTAATACTTATATTTTATATTACTGGCATAGCTTCAATAAATTTAGATACAACTTTGCAGAATATATTTATGACAGCATTTTTCACCAGTATAGGTTTTACAGCAAGCTTTAAGGTCTTAAAAGAAGGCGGCATAAAAGTAGTAACATTTCTTATTCTTGCAGTGCTCCTTGTTATCGCGCAGAATGTTGTTGGAGTAATTTTTGCATTTATTTTTAAACTGCCACCATTACTTGGACTTTGTACAGCATCAATCCCTATGATAGGCGGCCATGGAACTGCTGGTTCATTTGGACCTATGCTTGAAGAAATGGGCATTAATGGTGCTACTACAGTTTCTATTGCTTCTGCAACATTTGGTCTTATAATGGGTAGCATAATTGGTGGCTTAGTTGCTAGAAGCCTAATACATAATCATAAGATAAGAACTCCACATGATGAAGATTCAAAAGAGCCTGTAGAGGAATTTGGAGATTATAATGAAGAAAATCATAATATTCTTTCTTTTAAAAAGCTGATGAATGGTGCATGCTTCTTATTTATTGCAATGGGACTTGGATCTATTGTCTCTAAGTTAATTCAAGATTTAGGCTTGACGTTTCCTTCATATATAGGTGCAATGCTAGTTGCTGCTATTATAAGAAACATCTATGACTTTAGTGGAAAACAAATTGTAGAAAAGGAAATTGAAACCTTAGGAGGATTAAGCTTATCATTCTTCTTAACAATGGCTTTAATGGGCCTTAAGCTTTGGCAACTAGCTGATTTAGCTCTACCACTTCTAATCATGCTATTTGCTCAAGTTCTTTTAGTTGGATTGTTTGCTTATTTTATAACTTATAGGGTAATGGGCAAAAATTATGAATCTGCAGTATTTTCATCTGCAATATGTGGTTTTGGAATGGGTGCTACTCCAAATGCCATTGCTAATATGGATGAATTAACAAATAGATATGGATTTGTTCACACACCATACTTTGTAGTCCCAATTGTCGGCTGCCTTTTTATTGATTTTGTAAATTCAGCTATTATCACAATATTTATAAACTTTATTAGATAATATAAAAAGATGTCTTAAGACTTAGTTAATCAGTCTTAGGACATCTTTTCTAATTATATATTAAACATTGAATAACATATCTTCGTATGTTGGCATTGGCCAGAATTCTTTATCAACTAAAGTTTCAAGCTTGTCAGCATCTTCTCTTAAAGTACTCATTTGTTCAAATACTTCGTATCTGTACATCATACCTAAATCGAAGATATCACCATCAAAGCTATCAGCTTTTGCAACTACTTCTTCAAGAATTCCAATATTCTTCTTTAATGAAGCTGTTAAAGTTGATACTTCTTTTAATAAATCAGCTTGAGCTGATACGTCAACGCCTAATCCTGTAGCATTTATTGTGTTAATTGATCCTGCAAGACTTGTAGCAAATTTAATTACTGCAGGTAATATTTGACGTTTTGCCATTTCAAGTGTTGTTAAAGCTTCTATATTTATAATCTTATTGTAATTTTCAAGAGTAATTTCATAACGTGATTCTGCTTCCACTTTTGTTAAAACTCCATGCTTTTCAAGAACAGCTTGGTTCTTTTCTGAAATCATAGCTTTAGCAGCTTCAACAGTAGACTTGATATTTGGAAGTCCTCTTCTTGCAGCTTCTTCAACCCATTCATCAGAATATCCGTTACCATTAAAGATAACTTTCTTATGATTTTTAACTATATCTGTTAATATAGCTTGAATTTCACCATTTAAGTCACTAGCTTTTTCAAGTTTATCAGCTATTTCAGATAAAGTTTCAGCAACAATTGTATTTAATACAAAGTTACATCCAGAGATTGAAGCTGAAGATGGAACCATTCTAAATTCGAATTTGTTTCCTGTAAATGCAAATGGAGATGTTCTATTTCTGTCAGTTGCATCCTTTGGAAGTGCTGGCAATGTATTAACACCAATTGTTAATGCACTTGAACACTTACTGCTTGTAGCTGGTCCTTTTTCAATTTGTTCTAATATATCTTCTAATTGATCTCCTAAGAATATTGAAATTATAGCTGGTGGCGCTTCATTAGCTCCAAGTCTATGATCATTTCCTGCATTAGCAGCTGATACTCTTAATAAATCTGGATATTCATCAACAGCTTTTATTACTGCACAAAGGAATAAAAGGAATTGTTTATTTTCATGTGGAGATGTACCTGGTTCAAGAAGGTTCATTCCATCATCAGTACCCATTGACCAGTTGTTATGCTTACCTGATCCGTTTACTCCTGCAAATGGTTTTTCATGAAGTAAGCAGTATAATCCATGTTTTTCTGCTACTTTCTTCATAACTTCCATTGTAAGTTGGTTATTGTCAGTAGCTATATTTGTTGTATTAAATATTGGAGCTAACTCGTGTTGAGCTGGAGCAACTTCGTTATGCTTAGTTTTAGCTGTAATTCCAAGTTTCCAAAGTTCTTCATCAAGCTCTTTCATAAACTCAGAAACTCTTGGTTTAATTACTCCAAAATAATGGTCTTCAAGTTCTTGTCCTTTTGAAGGTTTTGCACCAAATAATGTTCTTCCAGTTAATATTATATCTTTACGAGCATCATACATTTTCTTATCAATTAAGAAATATTCTTGTTCTGGCCCTACAGTTGTAATAACTTTTTGAGTTGTAGTATTACCCAATGCTCTTAAAACACGTAATGCTTGTTTATTTAAAGCTTCCATTGAACGTAATAGTGGAGTTTTCTTATCTAATGCTTCTCCATTGTAAGAACAAAAAGCTGTTGGAATACATAATGAACCATCTTTTATAAACGCTGGTGAAGTACAATCCCAAGCAGTATATCCTCTTGCTTCAAATGTAGCTCTAAGTCCACCTGATGGGAATGAAGATGCATCTGGCTCACCTTTAATTAATTCTTTACCTGAGAATTCTAATATAACTTTTCCATCAGATGTTGGGTTAATAAAAGCATCATGCTTTTCAGCTGTAATTCCAGTCATTGGTTGGAACCAATGAGTAAAATGTGTTGCACCTTTTTCAACTGCCCAATCTCTCATTGCAGCTGCAACAACATCAGCCACTTCAGCCTCTAAACTTGTTCCTTGTTCAATTGTCTTTTTTAAAGCTTTATAAGTAGCCTTTGGAAGACGTTCCTTCATAACTGAATCATTAAATACATTTGATCCAAAAATTTCATTGATTTTGCTCATTAATAAAATCCCCTTTCAATTATATGCGTATATGCGATATTTATTTATATTTCTTATTTAATCAAATTTAGGCAAAGTTAAATTTTTTTCATAGAATTCAAATTAAAAAGGAGCCAAAGAAATATTCTTATATTTCTTTAGCTCCATTGCTAAAATTCGTATTCAATTAATAAATAATCTACAAAATAGATCATTTTTTTATAATTTCAAATAAAACTGCCATAGTTTTTACTTATTCAATAACCACATTATACTATGTAGGTAAGAATTGTTCAATATGCAAATTAAATTATTTTTTCATTTTTTTAGTTTTAAATCTGCAAAAGATAAAAAAATCCCAAAAACTCGGCACTTTAATAAAAAAATTTTTTTCTAGGAATTTTTTCATATTTTAAAATTATAAATGCGTTTAGCTTTCTATTATTTCAAATAATTCATCTAAAGCATGTATTTCATAAGTTGGAATTATTCCTGTGTTATTTACAGTTCCTTCTTTACAAAACCAACATGTATCTATTCCTGCAAGATTTCCACCTTTTATGTCTGAAGTAAGTGAATCCCCAATTATTAAAGTATTTGAAGGATTAAAATCATCAATATTATTCTTCACATAATCAAAAAATTCACTTGAGGGCTTATTGGCACCGATAGATTCTGATATAAATCGTTCTTCAAAGTATTTAACAAGTCCTGACCTATTCATTCTTGAGTCCTGAGTTTCCTTAATACCATTTGTTATAACATATAATCTATGATTTTTCTTTAATTCAGACAGTACCTCATGTACATTAGGCATCTCTTGTATACCTCTATTTAAATAAAATCTATATGTATTTTCGTATTCTATACCATCAACCTCTTTTCCATACATATTCATAAGCTTTGAAAATCTTGTGTACAAAACATCATCAATTGTTATTTCTCCTCTTTCAACTGCTTCCCACATTCTGTGATTCATTTTTTTGTAAGTTTCATATAGTTCTTCTGAATATTCTTCACCTTTATCTAAAATCATGCTCTTAAATGATTCTTTTTCATTTGCATCAAAATCAAGAAGTGTATTATCAACGTCAAATAATAATGTATCGTATTTCATGTATTTCTCCTATCTAATATTTGAATATCTTATATGCTATATTAATAATATCTTATATTTTTTCATTTTACTATCTTTGTATTTTCCAATTAATATTTTTAACTTACTTTATCTTTAAAATTAAAGAGCATTTTTATGAGTTACTACCTAAAATTTAAATTTTAAACATAAAAATCTCTCTTTCGAGTAACAGATTTTTATTTTTTAAATCAGTCTACTTTAAAGAGAGCATATCATTATGACTAGTACAATATTATGATTTACTATTAAATATATATTATTTCATATAATAAACATTATAATAGCCTTACTGCTAAATTAAAATTTATTCAACAAATACCTTAAAATCTTCGGTATACTTTGTTGGCTGAAATTCTACTACATCATAATTTGCAATACTATTTTTATTAAATGGATCTTCACTGATAATTTCGTTTACCTCTTCCATATTTTTTGCATTGCATAAAATGACTCCACCAGTTCTAGGATTTTTTCGCCCTGAACAGATAAATTTATTTATGGTATAGTATTTATTTAAGAATTTAATATGCTCTGCCAAATGCTTTTCAACCTCTTCCAGTGGTTTAACATAAGTTAGATTTACTATAAACATTGCCTTTTCCTCCAAATCTAAATTAAAATTTATTTATTTATTTATTGGTAAATTATGACACATGCGTAATACCTATGCTATTAAATTTTCAAAAAACACTTTATTATTTAGTGAGAAGACATACATACTATATAAGTATTCTGCAGTGTTTTAAACAAAAAAATATCGCAAATCTATTCTTAATTATGAATAGTGCAATATTCTAATTTACTATTAAATCTTTAAATACATTAACATCTACAATCAACTCTACAAATTGGAATTTATCCATTTCAACTTATCTTCAAACTTAACACAATAAAAATCAAAATCAATCGAAAAACTTCCCCTTATAAAAATTGTCATTTCCAAGTTTCTTTGCCATCACCCTGAACATAACGCAACCATCTGGACATACAATATCCTTGCTATATTTTCCATTGCCGCCGATGTTCTCTAAATCTCCGCCACTTCTGACAGCCTCCATGATTGGAAACATAATCATCATTACTTTGGAGCAAATACCCTGTCCTTCTGTATTTACAGGACAGCCATAGGTATAGATATACTTATCTCCAACCTCCTCGCCATTTCGGCAATACCACTCTGTATGATCACTGCGAAGAAATCCTATTACCTCAATCTCAAATTCGTATTCCTCATCATACCATTTTTTCATAATTACCCTCCAAATTATAATTTATCTTTTAATTAATTATAGCATATTTTGTAAATATTACACTGTTCAATTTTCAAAGAACCTCGCTTCTTATTTTTCCATATAAACTTTGATTTAATCAATCAACGATGCTTTCGCTTTTAGCAATTTAATTCAATAAAATCAGTACTACTATAACAGTACTGATTTTATTTCTGTTGTAGGATTTGGCATAATCACTCCTTATTTATTTTATAAAATCTTATCCATTAAATATATAACACGATTTTCCTCAAAGATGAATATGATGTATCTGAAAGGAGATGATTTAGAAAATGGTAATGGATAGAATTGATTATAATAATAATATGCGAAATTCACAAAGCGAATTCCAAAAATACTTACACTACAATGTTACTTTAATAATGTCAGATGGCGGTATATTTGATGGAATAATTGAAAATGTAGAACAAGATCGTATTGTGATGTTGGTTGGTGAGGACGTAATGGATCTAGATGATAATGAAGATACTTATGATGAAAACAGGCAGCATGGGAATGTTGGATTTAATCGTCGTCCACGAAGAAGATTTAGACGTTTTAGACGTAGATTTTTTCCATTCGCTAATGTAGTTGCATTGCAATTATTACCATACATTCCTCCACATCCTTATCTTTTTTATTAAAAAATATAGAGGTTGTCGCATTAACGGTGACTAAATCCGTTAGCGACAGCTACAGTGTTATTATAAATTTATGTACTTTGTCTTTCTATAGGTTTATACTACATTACGCTTACTTATTTTCATATAGGTTATGAAATAAAAGAAAATATATCTAATGCTAGCTTATATATATTAAATGACAACAATTACTATATATGGTCATGTTATAAGCGAAATAATATACTAGTTTATATATATATTAAATAGCAATTCCATGCTAATATGGGGTATACTATTATTTAGAATATTGATTCTAAAGGACGGTAAATGCAATGAACTATATAATATATGATTTAGAATTTAATCAGCCACTATCAAAAGATAATAATATTTCAGATCTTACTTTTGAAATAATTCAAATTGGAGCATTAAAATTAAATGAGAATTTAGAAGTAATTTCGACTTTTAATAGATTAGTTAAACCAACTGCTTATTTAGAAATTCATCCATACATAGAAAATTTAACACAAATCTCAACTGATATGGTTATGTCACATGCACAATTCCCACATATATATAATGAATTTATAGATTTTATTGGAAATGATGAATTTGTTATGTGTGTTTGGGGTGCTGGTGATATAAAAGAACTTATAAAAAATATAAATTTTCATAAATTAAAAACATTAGATAACTTTAAAAAATATATAGATGTACAAAAACTTATGTCTAAATATATAAAGACTCCAAAGGGGACAAAAATAGGTCTTGGATCAGCTGTTGAATTTTTTAATATTTCTGTTACCAAAGAATTTCATGATGCTTTTAATGATGCATACTATACTGCTGAAGTATTTAAAAAGCTTTATAATCCAGAAATCAAATTTAGTATTTATGAAAATAAACCATCCAAAAGAGTTGATCTTCCTAAACGTAAACTTGATACCTTAAGGCTTTTTGCTCAAATTGAAAAAATGTATGACAGGTCATTGTCTGATGAAGAGAAGTCATTAATAAAGCTTGCTTATAATATGGGTAGAACACATCAATTTTTAAGATAAAAAAATCGTTAATATTATAATTAAATAGCGAATAAAATATACTGTCAAAACAAAGTGCTAAAAGCTATATTAACATAACTTTTAGCACTTTGCTTTTTTAATTAAGCTTTTATTTTTCTTCTTCTTCATCTTCTGTTACTGTAACATTTCCTTCTACTTTAGCTATCACAAGATCTTCATCAACCCCTAATTCTATTCCTTCTGGAAGAGTCAAATCTTTAGCACATACCTTGTTACCATATTCCAAATTTGATGCATCAAATTCTATTTCTGCTGGAAGTTTATCTACTTCTCCATGTAATTCTATTTCATTTAAGAATGTTTCTAGTAATAATTGCTTAGACTCAAGCATTCCTTCACCAAGAAATGTTACTGGAATCTTTAATTTTATCTTTTCATCTTTTCTTACATTTTGAAAATCTATATGTATTACCTTTCCGAAATTATCTTTTTGTAATTCTTTAACAACACAATTTTCAACTTTTCCATTTAAATTTAGAGAAAACATAGAACTCTTAGGGTAAGTTAAAAGTTCATTTACATCACGTTTAGACATTTTTGCAGATGTAGATTTATGTATATCTTCACCATAAACTATGCATGGTATTTCTCCATTTCTTCTTACTTTTTTGCCTTTTTCATTTCTTTCACTAATATTAAATGCTATACTTTCCATTATAAAGCCTTCTTTCAATTTTTCATTTATTGAATTCATCTCTATTATAGTCCTCTAATTCTATTAATTCATTGTCCATTTTTTATAATATTCTACCATATAGCACCATATTATCTAATTGAAAGCATCTATCTCCTCTAAGTTTATTTTTATGGATAATTAGCTTAAATTCCTAGTTAATTCATACTAAGCAAGTACTTTATTGAAATTTATACCATTGTACATTTAGAACAATTTATTTTTAAAATATATCCATAAAGATATATTAACACCAAAGATCCCATTCAAAATTTCTTAAATTCTAGTATTCTAATATTCTTAAATTCTAAAATTCCTAAGTTCTAAAATTCTTAAGAATCTTAGAATTTTTCTTCTAAAATTCCGTATTTCCAATTCTTCATGCAAATAAACATAATATAGAAAATTTAATGGAGGTCACTTAAATGAGTAAAAATAAAAAAGCTATACCAAATGACTTTGAAGTTGAGGAAAATGAATATATATGTAATTTTGACGTAGATGAAAGTTCTCTCGGGGAATGTGTTTCTGTTTTTTCTTTTGACAATAATGATTCCCCTTCTAAAAACTCTACAGCGGATATTATTTTTGATACATCTAAAATAAGTTCAAGGATAAAACCTTTATCTAATGGTGCTACTCCTATTTTAAATGATGAAATACCAACAATTAAAAGGAGTTATACTTTAAGAGCTTCCACAATAAGAAAATTAAATGAGCTAAAAAGTCTTCACCCAGTTCTTAATATATGCGTAAGTACAATTGTAGATTCTGCTCTTGATCATTATTACACATATATAACAAAAGAAGGTGGAACTCAATAAAGGATGTGCAAATTAAATGCACATCCCTCATTATTCATCACATTATTAACTTTATATGAATACAAGCCTTATTATAGATACATCCTTCATTAATATGAACATAATGTATTTGCAGAAAGGTAAATGTCATATTTTTGTTATCTGCATTAAGCTAAAATATGAATAATCATCATTATAGTGAATAAAATTCCTGCTATCTTATGAAACTTAATGCCAATTCTTTTGTATCTAAATATACCTGATATAATCTGAACTGTTAAAATTAATAGAGCTAAGATTCCAGATATATAGCGTAAACTCACAAATATGCCCCTAGAAAGCATAATGTATGCGTGAAATAATATTATAGAAAATGATATTATTGATATTGGAACGTGCCATTCTCTTAATATTTTAGCTAACATTAAAATGTTTTTCTTAAAATTATTTAAGAATGTTAGTTTTGCTATTCTTCTAACAGCATACATACTAATTGCTACTGCAAATCCATAAGCTGCGACTTGTCCAATTAATCCAGCATATCTTCTTATTGATTTAAAATTCAATATATTTAATCCAAGATAATTTTCCAATATAAGAAATCCTATAAATAGAATCATTATTACAGAGACTATCAGTGAATAAAATACGCGCTTTCTTTCTTTTTCGTTGGTAATTAATTTATTATTATTCATATTAATATCTCCTAAAATTATTTCATTAATATTACTTTAACTTCCCAACTACAGGTAAATCTTTAAGAACATCCTTTCCATGAGGTGATTTATTTATTTCCTCTGATAAGTCCTTCCCTGCTGTTATACCATTTTTATGTTCTCCATTTTTCCATGCACCTACATCCGTTACATCATAAACTACTCCATCTACTGCAACATAAGCCTTGTTTCCATTTTGACCATCATATTCTTTAAGTTCATCTAATGTAAATTCTTTATTTGAAACCGCTTCAACACTTGCATTACTATTTGATGCTGAATCACTTGCACCTGTTCCAGTATTTGAGCAGCCTACTGCTAGTAATCCTAAAAGTAATAATCCTGAAATTAAAATTTTCTTCATTAATATAGCTTCTCTCCTTATTTTATAAAATTATTAGTTGATATCTATTATCATTTAATAATTTTATTATACATAATATATATGTCAATCATATGTCATCTTTATTATCATTTATTTACATTAACTTTTAAAATAGAAAATCCTAATTACAACCCCAATAAAAATTATTATAAATAAAATACCACATATTCAATTTGAATACTGTGGTATAAATAATTTTAAAATATATTTATTTGTATACGTTAGACTATGAGTTTATCTCAGTTTTTCCTCACTAAACTTAGTATAGCCCTTATTTATATTATATGACATCCAATTTCTTCAAACTGTCTTAGCCTTTTTTCATAAATATGATAAAAGACATCCAAGTCACCAATATAGTCTTCTTTCCAAGGCTTATTTCTTCCATAATAGTGAATTATACAGGCATTATTCACTATCCACTTCATATCTATCTTTTCACCATTTATTGATAGATATTTAGTTTTAATAAAATCTCTTTCACCAAAATTATATTTTTTTTCACTAACACAAATTATTTTATCTCCATATAAACCATTAATAACATCTTGATCTGGAAGATATAATCTTATACTGTTTTTCTTAATATATTCTGTAACTTCTTCTTCATTTTGTTCTCTTCTTAAAGCTTTTAAATTCATAAGAAGTACACCTGAATTAATATATTCACATTCAGGAGGCATATTAAGTCGTACTTCATTTAACTTAGTGATAGGCTTTCCAATATGTGTAGCCCCTGCATAATACATATCTTTTAAATCCATATTATAAAATTCATTTAACGAGTTTATAATAACTAAATCTGGATCTAAGTAAAGTATCCTGTCTAAATTATCTGGAAGCAATTTAGCTGCAAATATTCTAAAATACATTTCTCTTGGATATCTATCTGTTATAGGTACATTAGTGAACATACTGTCAGGAACTTTTATATCAAAAATTTTAGTTCTATTTATATCTGCACATCTCTTTATATTCTCTATATCACCACTAGTCAGCTTTGAGTTTAACACATATACGTAAAACTCTTCATTATGATTTTCAATTTGTAATGAAGTAAGCATAACCTTTACTTGCTTTATATAATTTGAATCTAATGATACTAATATATTCATGAAAACTCTCCTTACATATACCTATCTATTTTATATTGTTATCACTAAAATTTTTTACTATTAATATGATTATACCTATTTAAGTTGAGCATTTACAACAACTTCTATTCTCATATATAAATAATTAATTAAAATTTTTATTAATTTTCCGTAATCTCTCATACTCATGCATATATTCAATATGTACTACAAATAAAAGGAGGTGAGTTTATGGCAATAAGTACAATAATTGATTCTACTTCTTTAACTATTGAAGTTCAAAATGGAGTAGATAAGGCTGGCGATGCAATTTATTCTAAAAAGAATTTTGCAAACATCAGAAATGATGCTTCTCCTGATTCTCTTTATGAAGTTGCAGAAGCTATAAAAGATGTTATGGATGCTAGTACTAGAGATACATTTGTAAATGTTACTTCTAACTTAGTAAATGCATAACTCTTAATCAAAAATTTTATGAAAGGAGGCTACGATTATGGAGTATATTTTAACAATGATTTTCACTACAGAAGGTGGTAAAAGCACTACTTTAAGTATAAATAAAATAAAGCAAGATATAACTCAATCTGAAGTATTAACTCTTATGGATTTAATAATCTCTAAGAACATTTTCATTACTGATTCTGGTGCACTAGTTGGTAAAGGTAGTGCCAAGCTTACTAAAAGAGAAATCACAAAATACCAAGTTGCTTAATTTTATTATTTCTAAATTAAAAAGAAGTCTGCAAAACATGCAGACTTCTTTTTTAAAACCCTAAGTGACTTTTACACATGGCTTTTAGATTTCCTTCAAAAAATTTCTTACTGAATAATACAAAATTCTATGAATGTGGTATCCAGTATTTTCATTAGATGTAAATACTGTATTTTGAATATATTTATCTTGAAGTGATGAAAGCTTGCCCATAAATGCCTTAGGATTAAGCGAGCTTCTATATATTCCATTTCTTATGTTTTCTAGTCCATCAGGATCTTCAATTATCATAGACATCTTAATACCATTGACCTTTCCTCTCATAAGCTGCCTTTCTAATTTCATTTCTTCTCTATAGTCCCTTTTTTCAATTAAATTTTCTGCTATTTCATCAATTGAAGTTTTTCTTATAACTCCAACCTTAAAAGCCAAATCTCTATATATGCCAATTTCAGGTCTTACTGTAATTATTGCAGTATAATCCCCCACATCGAGTTTTTGCCTTTTGTAAGAAATGTTTTCTTTATCAAAGTACTCTAAAATATGACCATTTACAGTTTCTCTAGTATCAAAAAGAATTTTCAAGTTTTCTTTTAATAATCTTGTTATTTCTGTATTCGTAAGTTTATACATTATCACTCATCTCCTAAAACTAAGATTTTATATTTACTTCTTTTTATATATGCTTTCATATGATACACATTTCATATCATCCTCAAGATAATCACGTCTTTTTCCTTCTGTATCTTCATAATACTCAAAATCTTCTAATCTAATACTTTCTTTAGTACATTTACCTTTGGAATTAGATACACATGTACACGCACTGCAATAAACAATCATATTCCTCCCCCTTATTACCATAAATAAGTTTAATTGCATCTTTTTTGCTTACATATATTTTTTACGTCTTCTGTTTGTAAAATTCAATTTCATATTCACGTCATATAACGTCAGGCATACAAACTATCCATCTATTATGATATATTATCTATTCTTTACTTTTATTCTCTTCAATTTATTGACATATTGACGTAAAAAACATAATATTATACTAAAGGAAGGAACTTTAGATAAGGAGCATGGTTATGAGTAAAAAATTAGGTTTAAAGATAAAACAATTAAGAAGTGAATATGGTTTTAAAACTGGAAATAAAATTACTCAAAAAGATCTTGCAGATAAGCTAAGTATATCTAGATCATATTTAGGAGACATAGAAAGCGGAAGAACTCCTGCTAGCGATGAAATTATACATAAATTAGCTAAGATATTTGAAATTGATGAATCTGAACTTTTAAACTTAAAATATTCTGATGCTGATGATAATATTAGTGAAGGAAATAATTTTATGGATGATGACTTAGTTATTATAGAGCGTGCTAGAAAGAAAATGAGTGAAAAAGACAAAGAAAAAATGATGAATATGTTAAAGGCAGCCTTTGATGAATACTTTGATGATTAGATATAAGTTCATACACCAGATTGTTAATGATATTTATATTAATGCAAACATCACTCAATTTCCTGTTGATATACTTTCTATAATTGACTCTTTTAAAAATATTAAGATTGTTTCATATAGTACTTATGCCAAAGATCTTAATCTAACAAAAGAAGAATTCCTAGAGTGTTTTACTTCTGATGATGGATTCAGCGTTTTTTCTAAATCTAAAAATAAATATATTATATTCTTTAATGATTTTATTGATAATTCAAAGCAAAGAATGCGATGGACAGCCACTCACGAGTTAGGGCATATATTATGCAGACACCATTCACTAAATATGGACAACTTTACTAATGATGAAATATATGCTTTTAAAGAACGTGAAGCAAATCATTTTGCAAGTATGCTTCTTGCTCATTCAACTATTTTAAATGAACTTAATTTAATATCATCAAGAGACATAGAATTCTACTGTGATTTATCTAGTTCTGCTGCAAAATTTAGATTTGATAACTATAAAAAATCCTCTATCTATTCAACAAGCTCTGATAGATGTATTTTAAGAAACTTCAAATCATTCATTGATTCTAAAAATCAAGATTATGAAGAGCATATGGCTTTTTTACGTGCTTTTCAGCTATATTGATGTAAAATTTATTCATTGCTTTAAAATAATGTAGATTTTTCGTGTTAAAAACATGCTTTATATGTATTTTCTATAACTATTTGATTTAATAATAAACTGTACTATCCATTAATATTAGTTGAAAAATTAAAGCAAAGTAAACTGCACTCTGTCTATTTGACCAGAGTGCAGTTCATAAATCAATTTGCAATTTATACTAATCTACAAATTGAAACTTATTGATTAGATATAACATACTGGATTAATTCTCTTGGAGAAGGATTTATAAAATATTCGGAATCTATAAATATGATAGTTTTCTTTACTTTTTATAAAAACTGTGGCTATCTAAAGTACTAATTTTTACAGCACTTCTATTGAATTAGAGATTTCCTTTTAATATAATTATAATAAATAATATTTTAGTATAACCGTAAAGGAGAGAGCCTATTGGATATAGATTATATAAAAGAATTTGTTGTAACAGCTGAAACAATGAACTTTTTAGAAGCCTCTGAATCTCTTTTTATCTCGCAGTCTTCTCTTTCAAAACACATAAAAACCTTAGAAAAAGAATTAGGGGTTCCTCTTTTTGAAAGAACCACTCGTAAAGTCTCATTAAGTGATTATGGCGTTACATTCTTAGAATATGCAAAGCAAATTGCAAATCTTCAATATCAATATACAACTGCACTAATAAATAAAACTGAAAATATAAAACATACTCTAACCATCGGATCAATTCCAATAATGACTCCATACAAAATTACAGATGCACTTATTAAATTTAAACTTGAAAATAAAAATTTTTCTATTAACCTCATTGAAAACGAATCTTCTAATCTTAAGGAATTACTTAGAGAAAATAAATGCGAGCTTGCATTTATAAGAGAAGAAAACGATGATGATAATGAGTTTGCCAAAATTCCATATACTTCAGATAAATTATGCGCTATACTTCCATCATATCACCCATTAGCACATGAATCTGAAATAAAGCTTGATCAATTAAAAGATGAGGATTTTCTTTTACTTCAACCTCAATCTATTTTATATAATTTAAGTATAAATGCATGTAAACGTGCTGGTTTCACCCCTAAAATTACTTTTACTGCTAAAAATGCGGAAAATATTATAGATTTAATTGGTAAAGGAATGGGAGTTTCCATTTTAACAAAAAAGCCTATCCAATACATGGCTAATTCAAGGGTATCAATTGTAGATATAACTCCAAAAATTTCAACTCCAATAAAAATATATTATAAAAAAGAAAAATCGCTTTCTTTAGCTGCAAAACATTTTATTAACTGTATTCAGCTTCCTGATTAAATAAAAAATAAGATAGATCTTTTACAACATTTAAAGATCTATCTTATTTATTTGAGAAAAACTAAACTTTATTTATAACTAATCTTTTCAATTATGGTTATTACTTAGGCTTCTTTTTTATCACCTATTATAAATGCAGCAACAAAAGCAAGTACAAATGAAGCAACACCGCTTATAATTAATCCTATAAATCCTGCATCAATTCCATTTGGATTTATAAAACAAGGTAAACCTAAAATTCCCGATGCACCAAATGCATATAATTTTGAACCTGCGAATCCTGAAATTGCTCCACCAATACCTGAAGCTACTAATGTTGATATAAATATCTTCTTTCTTGGAATAAGTACACCATATAATGCTGGTTCATTGATTCCGAATATTGTAGATAAGAAAGCAGGTATTGCAATATTTCTTTCCTTACTGCTCTTTGTCCTTATTATTACTGCTAATACTGAACCCATAGAAGCAAGTGCTCCAGAGAAAATAAGAGGATTTATTACATCATATCCATAAGTTGCAACGTCTATTGCAAAGAATGGGATAACACCCCAGTGTAATCCAAACATAACCAAAATGGTCCAAAATGCTCCTAAGAATAATCCTGCTATTCCAGCATTTAATGCGATTAATCCAGTAACTGCTGCACCAAGCATATTCTGTAATAATCCTGCAACCGGTCCGATTACTAATAATCCTAAAGGTGCTGCAATTAATAATGTTAAAAACGGTACAAAGAAAGATCTGATCATACTAGGTAATACTTTATCTAATAGTTTCTGAATATGAGATGCTACGTAAACTATTAATATAACCGGAATAACTGTAGATGCATAGCTTTGAAGAATTACAGGTATCCCTAAAAAAGTAGTGTATACATGTGATTCAAACATGGTACCGCTGAATAAAGAATATAATTCTTTTCCTGACATTAATGAAACAACTGTAGGATATACTAAAACACCGCCAAGAGTCATACCGATAACTTCTTTAACCTTAAATCTTTTTGCTGCTGTGTATCCAAGTATTATTGGAAGGAAATAAAATAAACTGTCACCAACTACACTTAATAATATATATGTTCCATCTTCTTTATTTAAAACATTAGTTATTGTAAGCAATGCTAATACACCTTTTATCATACCAGCTGCAGTCATTGCACCAAGAACTGGCTGAAAAATTTCGCTTATAAGTTTTAAAAAAGCTGAGATAACTCCTTTTTTATCCCCTATTGATTCTTTTTTAGTATCTGATTCTGAAGTAAAATTTCCTATCTTTATAAGATCATTATAAACGTCTTCAACATGTGTACCAATGACAACTTGATACTGTCCATTTGCCTTGATTACATCCATTACCCCATCCATATTTTTAAGAACATTTGTATTAGCTTGTCCTTCATCCTTTAGTGAAAATCTTAGACGAGTAATGCAATGTATCACAGATATAACGTTTTCTTTCCCCCCAACATTTTTTATTATGTCTTTGCATAACTTCTCATATCTCATATTATTTCTCTCATTTCTTTTATTATCTTCTACCTGCCTTTTAACTTTACATACAGCAATCTGACTTTCACCCTTTTTAACTAAAGAATTAATATTAAAAAAATCTAAATCAAATTCTTCTCCATTTGTTATAACCATAGGCGTAATAAGATCTATGTTCTTATCACTCATAAATTTTCTGTCTATTTTTAATATAGGTGTCCCAATTTCTACTTTCTCATCCTGTTGTACCAGGGCTTCAAACCCATCACCTTTAAGACTTACTGTTTCAACACCAACATGGATAAGAAGCTCCACACCATTTTCACTTTTTATACCTATTGCATGTTTTGTTTCTGCGATAACAGCAATAGTTCCATTGCAAGGAGAGTAAATTACATCTCCATCATATCGGAATGCAACTCCTTCTCCCATTATTTTTTCTGCAAACATCTTATCTGGTACTTCTTTTATATCGACACACTTTCCACTTACAGGTGCCATAATCATTTCAGATTTTACAGACATAGTTTTTCTCCCCCTCAGCTTTAAACATATTTATATTAAATACTGTGAGTATTTAATAAATTTATTTACAATTTTTTCAGGTTCACCTTTTGGAATTCTACTTCCTATAGTCTCAAATGAAAGTCCATATTCTTCTTCCGGCATAAAATACTCATTATATCCATTTGTATATCCTAATATAAGTCCAAGTCCTTTATACTGATCCTTCATTTCTATACCGAATTTTGAACCAAGTTCACCTGGAAAAACAAACAATTGAATTTCTCCAAGGCTTATAACTTCAGCCTTTATATCAAGGTGAAACTTATTAATTTTAAGATCTTGAGACATATTGTGAATTCTTGTAGCTAACATCTCTTTCTTTTTAGAATCCTGCTCATTATTCATCTTATCTTCAAGTTTTGAAATCTCTTTTTTAATATTTTCATGAACAAATTCCATATTATGATGAACTGTATGATAAAATGTAGCATAATCTATATCCTTGCATTTTACTTCAGTATCATCTTTAATATTTCCTATTATTTCTGCTAGAGCTGATGATACACGTTCAAGTTCTTCAAACCCATTGCCGTGTCTTTCATTTCTGTTACTGCAGTCACCTGCCGCACCAACTAACATTGCAGGATAAAAGCCAAATGATTTATAAAGTTTTTTGCTTACCTCTCCAGCAAGATCACTTGAAAGGTATGTATTTTCAGCACTAATTACTGTTGAATGCACTGCCCAATTAACGATTCCTGCAAATGCTTTGTTATCTTTGTTATAAAATTTTACTACAATTACTTCATTATCTGCAGGCTGACCTGGATGATTTCTATTACCATAATATCCAAATACTTTTTGTTTTCCGTAACGTACATATGCATCTTGTAAATTTTTCTGACACTCTTCATAACTTTTTATTATACTATCAATTAAAAAGTCATAATATTCTTTATCAAATTTATTTGTATACCAACCTTTATGATAAGATACTATTGATGAATGATCATGTGTGGCACAAAGAAGAACAAGATCTCTCTCTATACCAAATCGCTCGTTTAATAATGTTTTTACCTCTTCTGCCATCTCTTCTTCAAATTCAAGAAAATCCGCTGAGAATATAAACACTTTTTTACCTTCATCTTCAAAAAGAAGTGAATTACAGTAAATATCATCATGTATACCACTTGCAGGGTAATTACGATTGTCGCTTCTAAATCCTATAAGATAAAACTCTTTTTTAGGTGAAAGGCAGAATCTTGCATTTCCTATCTTCATTTTTATCTCTCCTCTCTTTCTTTCATTTCATTTAATATTTTTAATGAATTATCTCTTAAAATTTCTGCTGAGCCTTCTGCAAAACATGAATTCATTGATCCATATGTTATACGTGAATAGGCTTCCTTATTCATCATGTATTTGGCACCGCCATTTACCATTGTAAGAATCAGCGTAGTATCAAACGGCGATTTTTTTCTTATTTCTGATGCTGTAATACTTGCTATTTCAGGCTGAACTCCCAAAACTGCAATATTGGCAAATGTCATAACTTGGAGAGGTGTTTTTCTTTTCTCATCTTTAACATACTTATATTCATGAACTGGATGTATAGCATGTATATCTTTTGGAATCATCTGACCTGGACAGTTGATTATTTTTTTATTTATATTAATACTACCATCAACATTATTGCATTTAATATGATTAGAAATACTTATCACTTTGTTTCCAAGCTTTCTGCCCAATGATTCTACTAAAACAAATCCATCTTTCTTCATATCAACATCGCAAATTTTTCCTGATACTGATATTTCAGAATATTTTGCTTTTAATAATGGGGCTACATCTCCTGCAGCACCAAGGCAATAAATTGCAGTTACAGAATCATCAAGTTCCTTTTCAATATAAGATGATGCAGCACCAGTTAAATCACTGCTTACAAGTTTATAACCATCTTCCATAATAACTCCATCCATAATTGAAGACTGGACATCATATCCATAAAGTACTGCTTTTAATTTTCCATTAATATCTTCAAAGCGGATAACTGTAACTGTTTTATCTGCAAAACCGTCTTCATTGCTTCCAAGCCACCATCCTTCCGGTGTTAGCATATCACGGTTTACATTAATAGAACATTTTCCTGTATCTGTACCTATATTTACATCGCAAAGATTTTCCTTCGCCTGTTCTGAAGCTTTAATTACAGCTTCTTCTATTGCTGTACAAAATAATTCATTCTTCTTTGCTACTTCTTTGTCTTTCAATGCATTTACAGATCTTGTATGAGGAGCTGAAAATGTATGTGTAACGCAGATCCATATATTTTCTTCTGGCACATTTAATATATCATTAACTATCTGCTTTAACTTAATGATTTCATATTCTCTTATAGATGTTAATTCCAGAGAAACAATTGTTGCTGATATATTACCTTCTAAATAAAGCACACGTGCATGAAGTGCATCATGAATTCCATTAAAATTATCAATTGGAAACACATTAGACATAATATTAATAACAGCCTTTCCTGTACCAGCTTTTATATTTTTATAATTCATATAGCATGCTCCTTTTGACAAATATACATTATATTTAAAACATAACATAGATATTATAAATTAGATTTTGTATTATTCAAAATCTCTCTTATCATATATGATAGATTCTCTCTGCATTTTTATATAGTATCTTTTCTTTATCATCATCAGAAATATCTAGATTGTTAATAAATTCTGGTCCTTCAGTAAGCCATTCTTTCCTTACCGGATATGATGTACCAAATATTATGTGATCTGCACCAAGCACTGATACTGCACATTGTAATTGTTCTTTTCCCCATGGCTGAGCATGTGACATCTCAAAGAATATATGCTTTTTAAATATTTCTTCAACACTAGTACTATTTGTATCAAATCTACTAACTTCTTCTTCATTTTTTGCTTTATGAGGAAATAACATGTTTGCTATTCCAAAGAATCCTCCGCCAAGCATTGAATGAACAAATTTTAAATTACTGTATTTTTCAAAAAATCCACTAAAAATTTCTCTTCCTATGGCAATAGTTTGATCTGTACATCTTCCATAAAACCTTCTAAGATTGTTATATTCATAAATATCTTCATAATGGACAGGTACTGGAGTATGATGAATGTAAACTGTTGTTTCCTCTTCATTAAGTTTTTCAAAGAAGTCTGCAAATATTTCAGAATCAAGATAATGATTTCCATAATGTGCACACAACTGAATTCCTTTTATTCCAAGTTCCTCTCTACATCTTTCAAGCTCTTTAAAACATTCTTTTGTACCATATGGAGGTAATACAGCTAGTGGTATTAATTTACCATTACTTCTTTTTGCATACTCTGCCATTCCAGTATTAAAAGTTCTGCACATGTCTATTGACATCCATTCATGACATCCTGGTATTTTTAATATGGCTTTTTCTACACCTGCTGCATTCATATCTTCAAGTTGTTTTTCTAAAAGATATTCATGTTGAACATAATTAAGTCCCTGAGAACCTGCAGGCTTTTCAATTACTATCTGCTTTAGCCCAGTTTCTTCATTTATTTTCATATATCCGTCTATTCCATATTGTCTTGGAATCTCTGATAGAAAACGTGAAGCTTCTTTCTCATCTTCAAATATTTCTTCTGGAAACCAATACATATTTGCATCAATTATCATGTATGCACCTCCTATATTTTCTATACTTATATACTAAGCGACACGCCTCATGTAAACAATTCCGTTTAAGCTTTATATTTATTCCCTTATGGAATAAATAATATTGTTTATAATGTAAAAATGACTACTGCATAATAAAATGCAGTAGTCATTTTTATGTTTCTAATAATTGTTTTCTAAAAATATTTCTAAATATAAATCTGACTAATGGGCCAATAAAGAAAATCTGACTGCATAATGCCATGGGAAAATTTTTAAATACAGTTGTAAGCCATATTGAAATAAGATTATTGGTTATTCCATTATGTAAAATAGTCATAAACAGGCTCATTATTGGTGCCATAAAGCTTACCATAAATGCTGAAGTTGCTATTATCATAAAAATCGGATTATCTTTTTCTGGTGATAGTATTCTAAAAACCAGTCTTTTTGCCACATCAGCTATTAAAAATTTTTCTATAATAAAAGCAAAACAATATGGAATCCACATATTTAATATTGATTCTTTAAATACACTGTTTGTAAGTCCTCCCGTTTCCATTGATATGTTATAAACAGTCATAACATAAACCATTGCAAAAACCATCATAATTGTAAAAATAAATCCTTGGAATTTTGTCTTTGGCATAAACATTCCCCCTCTGAATTAATATATATATTATAAATTCAGTATTCACACCTAAACAATTCTCTTTCTGCCTTCTATTTATTCCTCTTAGGAATAAATTATAACTTCAATTATTTAGACTGTTCAAATAACCAGTCATGAGATGGTTCTATAGTATACCCTACTGTCTTCCATGTAGTTAAATGTTCACTTCCACCTGATGATGAGTCTGAAAGAGTACTTCCTAAAGCAAGAGTTGTATATTTTATATTACCACTCTGATTCTTAACTTCTTCTGCTTTCATATTTATTGCATCTGCATCTAATTTAGCATCTAACACTGTACTGTCTACTACTGCTCCTGTACTTTTCCAAAGTGATGTTGCTTCATTCATAGCTGGATAAGCTTTACTGTCTCCTTCTGAAACAATAATCCATAAATTATCATTACTCATATCAGCAAGCTGTGATGTATCCCATTGTCCTGCTACAAGAAGTGATGCTGCAAACATATCAGGATACTTAGTATTTAAGTAAATTGATGACATACATCCCATTGATTGTCCAGTTAAGTATAATCTATTTGTATCTATACTGTATTCATTAGAAATAGAATTTATAAGTTTTGCTGTAGTATCTAACGCTATTGAAGCTTCAAAATTATCATTTACAATCTGATATTCATATTGTGGTGCAAGAACAAAAGCTTCATGCTTTGATTGTTCCTCTTCAGATGCCCATACTGTAGCACCATTTCCCTGTGTTAATGTAAGCTTTGTATCACTTCCTACAACACTTGCATCATGTATAAATGTTATAAGAGGATAACTTTTTGATGCATCATAATTCTTTGGAATATACAAATTGTATCCAAGAACTACTCCATTATCAGGATCCTTAAATGTAAGTTGAATAAAATCATCAACAATGTTTTCTACACTTTTTGTATTATTCATTGCTTCATTGCTTGCACTTATAGTATTTCCTGATTCTGTCTTTATTTCACCTAACTGTGTTATTGAAACTGATGTGTCAGGAGTTTTATCAAATGTTCCTGCACCATTGCCTGTATCTCCTACACTGTAATTAACAGAATCTAATGTGCTAGCAGTACTACTAATTTCAGTATTTTCATTTTTTGTACTATCCTTACTACTTTGACCTTCTACCTTTCCACCATTATCTCTGTTTCCGCCTCCGCGTCCCATATCACTTGATTCTTCTTTCTTCTTTAATTCAATTATTATATAACTTCCTTCCACGGTTTTGCTTGTGTCTTTAAGTTTTTCTGGGGAATTATTTACGTATACTGATTCAATTTCTCTATCCTCAACCGTAAAATCATCTGCTGAAATGCTTGCTGGATCTATGTTTTGTGAATATTGGACCGCTACTGCTGAAACCTGTTCACCTGTAGCATACACATCGCTTATTGAGGTTATACTTTTTATATCATCTTTTGCTGATACTGTTTTTGACGTAGATGAACATGCTACAAGCGTACATACTGTAACTGATACAACTATTATTGAAATAAGTTTCTTTAATCTCATTTTTCCTCCTCCGTAATCTTTTTAATTCTTTTGATATAAATCATATCATCTTATCCTTAATATAAGCTGTATTCATATATTACATAAACAACCCATATAAATATTATTTTTGCTTGTATTAATATAAATACACTCAAAATATTTTTTAGTTTAACCATATTACTTCCATAATTAGTAGCAGATAATTTTATATTCACTCAACAAGGTAATATTAATAAAACAGACAACTAACTTTTCTATGAAAAATTAGTTGCCTATATTCTGAAGTTTCTTATAATTTTAAATATCTAAAAATTTTTCTTTTAAAACTACTATTTCTTAAAGCCCATAGCAACTTTTACAATTTCCATTTGTTTCTCAGATGTTAGCATTTCCAAAAGTTTAAATGCAACATAAGGTGCTGTCTCTGGGCAATATGACGTAATGATATTTCTATCCACTACAATTGGTTCATTTACTACATTAACACCAAATTCTTTCAGTTGTTTTTGTCTATATGCATCTCTTAAATGATATGTAGTTGCTTTACGATTCTTTAACACTCCACTTTTACCTACTGGTAAAGCTGCAACGCAAATAGTAGCAATAATTTTTCCTCTTAAATCAAATTCTCTTATTAAATTCAAAAAACGCTCATCATAAGCTTCTTCATAAAATCCAAATTCTTCGAATCCCCCTGGAATAGCAAGTGCATCATAATCATCTACATTAATTTCATCAATTGTTTTATCTATTATTACAGGAATATTAAATGTACTCATAACTTGTTTTTTAAATCCACAAGTTACTACTTGAATATCATTTCCATAATCATTTCTGGCCCACCCCATAACATCTACAAATACACTAAACTCCATAGTTTCAAATCCTTTAGCTAAAAAGAGTAATATTTTCATTTATACCTCCATATTCTTGTTGATAAGAATTTCCATGAGTAAATTATAACTCACTTTATAAATACCATATTATCTAGTTTTCAAATGTAATTTATTAACGTAACCAATTACTTCAATTCATATTGACGGCATTTTTGTATTATTGATACATATTCTCTAATCTCATTATATGAAACATTAAGTTTCTTCAAATAAATATCAGATATCTGTTTCTGCATATATACAAGCTCTTCTCTGTTGTGTATCTCTTTTGATATATCACCTTCTGAAATTAATACATATGTACGGGCCACATCATATTGCCATGGTCCATGACATACATTCATAAAATCAATCACCAAAACTTTCCCATTTGTATCTACCAAAACATTTCCTGGATGATAATCTCCATGGCACAAACAATTTCCATTTGATAAAGCTGCTATTTCATTATATATATCAGCATTAAGATTTATTTTTCACCAATACATAATTGAAGAAATTCTTTATATGACATTACTTCACAAGTATTATATTCTAGTATTTTTTTATGCAGGTCAGCAATTTGATTAACTAAAAAGTTAACATCTTCACCATGAAATAATTTTTCCAATACTGATTGTCCATCAAGTCTATCTATAAATTCTGTTTGCTTATTTCTTCCCCTTTTTCACTATAGCTATTATCATTTACAGATTCAACTTTAAATTCTCCATCTCTATAAGAAATCATTGATATGCTTGAATTATCTATATTTCTTATATTAAAGCTTTTATCAAGATAATCTATAATAAGTCTTATAATTCCTCCATGAGCTACTACAAGTATATTTCCTCCTTCCTGTGAATTCTCCTTGCAGATTTGCTTAAGCTCATTCATAACTCTTGTTATCGCAGTATTATAATCTTCTGCTTCTTTAGTTTCGTCTAAAGCAGCACATGTATCACAATAGGCCCTTTGAAATTCATATTTCTTTTCTGCTTCTTCAATAGAAGTTACATTAAGATAGTTCAATATGTCATTAAACATCATCTTATCAATCTCACCTTCATATTTTCCAAAGTAAACTTCTCTTAAGCCTTCACGTTCTTGTAATTTTAAATCCTTACTTGCTTTATTTTCTTTTATAACAATTTGTGCAGTCTTTCTTGCTCTTCCTAAATCACTGCTATAAACACTTTTGAATTTAATATCTCTTAGACCAAAGCCAACATTTACAGCCACTTCTATTCCTTCTTTAGTCAAAATACCATCACACCATCCTTGTGTTCTTCCAGCTTTATTTAAAATAGTCTCACCATGCCTCATTAAAAATATCTTTACTTCTTTACTGATCATTATAACTCCCCCAATTTTTCTATTATCCTTCGATCATCTCTGTATCAATAATAACATAATTAGCTCTGTGTATATATAAGGCCTTTCCATCAATATTGAGTCTTGTCATCTTAGGTAAATCCTCTGGAATTGTAACATAAACATCATCACCTTGATATACTCCTATTGGTACTCCTTGCTGTGAACTTATTATTATTGTTTTCTTCTTACCTAATTCATTTTTTAATTTATTTACAGCTCTATCAAAAGGAACATATCCCCCACCAGAATTTGCTTTAATTTCATCTTTTATATCATAATGCTCAACAACATTTAATCCATCTTCTTCAAAAATTACAGTATTCCCAACTTGAAACATCTGCTTTCCATTAATAGTGATTTCAAGAACTTCTGATTTAAAATCTGTTGATTCCGCATCAAAATTCGCACTATTTTCTAAAAGTCCAACTGTCACTTTTTTGCCTTCTATACTTAAAGTTTTGTTTGCATAATCATCATATGTAGTTATTGTAAAATGCTGACCTACTAACTCTCCTTTTATTTTTCCAATCCAATCCTTTAACTTAGCACATCCTAAAACAGAAACACCTAAAAGGCATACTAGACCGATACATATTATTGGTTTCATTTTCAATTTGATTCTCATTAACATCACCTTACTCTCAATTTAATATATATAATATAATACCATCTTTAAGTTTATATTTCTCAATATAATTATTTATTATCACAAATAATTATTCATACGTTAGCTAAGTTTTATTTTGATATCTTTAAATTCATTGATCTAAAGCATTATATTTTTCCTTTATGTTTTTATAATAAGCATTGTGCATACTTATGTATAACTTTGAACACACTAAAATTAACTTTAATACAAAAGGAGTATATACAAATGAAAAAATTTTTTAGAAACTCATTAATAATATTATCACTATTAACATTAGTCTTAGTACCAATGAAAATTCATGCTATCCAAAACAAATCTTATGATAATACTTCTGCCTCTAATAATGCTAGATGTAATCTAAAGATGGACGAAAGAAGACTTTGGATAGATCATGTTTCATGGACTAGAAGCGTTATTATGAGCGATTTAGCTTCACTTGAAGATACACCTCTAGCCCTTGAAAGACTTCTTAAAAATCAAGATGACATTGGAAATTCAATTAAGCCCTATTATGGTAAAGAAGCAGGGAATAAACTTGCTGCTCTATTAAGAGAACATATAAATCTTGCAGGTAAAGTTGTTGGTTCAGCTAAAAGTAACAACAAATCAGACCTAGAAAAATACAATAAATTATGGTATAAAAATGCAGATGAAATAGCTGATTTTCTAAGTTCTCTTAATCCAAACTATTCAAAGAAAGATTTAAGAGATATGTTACATAAGCATTTACAATTTGTTACTGATCAAGCCGTGGCACGATTAAATAAAGACTGGAAAGCAGATATTGAAGCTTACGATAAAGGTGAAGATCATATGATTATGTTTGCTGATATGCTTACTGACGGTATAATGAAACAATTCCCATAATACGTGATTAGAAAATATTAATTAATATAGATTTTAAAGTCTTAATAAAAATTTTATATTATTGACACAAATTCGCCACATAGCATATATATAATATAAACATAAAGTGATTTAAAAGTTTTTCATTATTATCCCTTATTAAATAAATATAAAATAGATTAAAGAGCAGTCTGTCCCCGCAGACTGCTCTTTAAATTCATAAAATTATTTCTATAATTTTTAAATAACCCCCTCTAATCATGCTCTTACCAAACGCCAACTCTCTTTTCAGGACTTATATACATCTTATCAGTTTCTTTTATATTATATACATCATAAAATTTATCATTTGAACTAAGTACTGCATTAACTCTTATCTTATCAGGTGCATGTGTATCTGTATTTAATTTTAGTAGTGTATATTTCTCATTTTCTTTCATAGCCCAAATATTTGCATAATTCTTAAATAATTTTTCTAGTCCTTTCTTATCTTCTCCTGCAAGTTCCGTTATACATGACATAGCTCCAAGATCTGCAATATTCTCAGACAAAGTAAGTTTTCCGTTTACCTTATTACCTGGAAGCACTTCAAATTGATCATAGTATTCAATTATATTCTTTGAAAGGTTATTAAAATTTTCATAATCTTCTTTGGTCCACCACTGATTAAAATTTCCTTCTTCATCATATAAGGCACCATTATTATCAAATGCATGTGTTATTTCATGAGCAATTATTAATCCAATTCCACCTAAGTTTGTTTCATAATCTGCTTTTTTATCATAAAAAGGTGCTTGCAGAATCGCAGCTGGAAATACTATCTCATTAGCACTTGGATTATAATATGCATTAAGAGTTTGTGGCGTCATTGACCACTCTTTCTTATTCACTGGTTTATCTAACTTTTCTAAACCACGTTTATTATTTTCTTTATCACAATTTAGTATATTAGATATTAAGTTTCCTCCATCTTTCTTCGGAATTATATCTACATTTTCAAAATAACTAGACCATTCATCTGGACAACCGATTTTTATTGTCATATTATCTAACTTCTTCTTAGCATTTTCTTTTGTTTTTTCGCACATCCAATCTAAATTATCTATCCTCTTCTTATATACAGAAATTATATCTTTAACCATCTTTTCTATAGCTTCTTTATTTTCTTCTGGAAAATGTTCTTTTACATAAATTTTTCCCAAATCAAATCCAGCCAAGCTTTGCACCAGCATATTAGATAATACATCGTCAGAATATCTTTCTTCTACTCCATTTAATGAATTGTTAAAATCCAATTTAGCATTCCTTATATCTACAGAAAGGTATTCAGCATAATCATTAAGTATAATAAATTCAGAAAATTTCTTTAATAGCTCCAAATTTTTTTCACTTAAATACTCGTTTATCTTTTTTTCCACGTTTACCTCATTTACAACAAATTCATTACACTTAGATACTTTCATATTCTCCAGTACTCTTTCAAAATTAATATTTGTAAATAAATTAGCTAAATCTTCTTTTGTGTATTTGTTATAAACATTTGAAGGATTTTGACCTTCATCCATAGTCATGGTTACACTTGCTAAATCTTTTTGAAATGCAAAAATATCTTCCGCTATTTTCTCTGCTTCTTTTTCATCTTTTCCAGTAAGCATAAACATTTTTGATATATATTCTTTATATTCTGTCCAGCTTGCTTTATATATATCATTTTCTAAATATTCTTTACCTAATATTAAATCTGGTATCTCAATATATACTATATTTTTATTAGATTCTTTTAAATCAGGTGAAATGTAATAGCATAACAAACTCATATCTCCTGTTTCACCTGCTATTTTTGAAATAGTTTCTACGTATTCTTGTATATTCTTTGCAGATTCAATAGAATTAATTGTATCTTTCAATGGTCCTAGCCCTGTTTTATTTCTTTCATCTAAATCAACTGCACAAGAATATAAATCTGATATCTTTCTATTAATACTACCTTCTTCATTCTTATCACCGCTACTTACAATATCATTAAGAATTGAATTAACCTGAGTATTCGCTGTTTTCTGAAGATAATAATAGTAATTCCAGCATGGATCTTCTGGTGGAATTTCTTTTTTCTTCAGAGTTTTATAATTAATATTCTCATAATAATCATCTTCTAACCTTGGTTTATTATTGTCTGTTAATAAATTTTGTTTACAGCCAATATTAATGCTGCTAAAAATTATAAGCAAACATAATAAAATACTAATTTGCTTTCTCATAAAGTCCCTCACTTTGATTAATCATTTAATAGAATCTTAACATATATAAAACACATTGTAAATTTTTGTATTCTAAGACTAAATCACATAAACAAAATCGCCAAGGTGACTATGATGTGATCCTATATAAAATGCAAATTCAATAAAATACACTAATCTTATATAATTTTCTAAAGAAAAAAAAGAAGTCATCCAATGACTTCAAATAGACATTTATCTAGCTTATGACTGGTGTTATAAATATTATTTTTTATATAATATTGCTAATAAGTAGACTTATACTAGCCATTAACCATATAACAAATGTAACATAAAGAATAGTACATATATTTTTTTTCGCTTTAATATTATAATTTAATACTTTTGAATTATACAATACCTTTGTTAAAGAAATCCCTAATATAGGTATTCCATACTCTATAAATAATATAATTGCGGCAAAAATAATGAATCCAAGTGTAAGTAAAGCATCATCCAATGTTTTTTCATCTTTTATTAAATAAAAACATGCAACTGCAAATATAGTTAAAGCTACAGGAAGTAATCCTATAATTATCCCTATTAAAATTGTTACTTTTCTTTTTAATCTCTTGATTGTTTCCCCTGAATGTTTTACTGTATCTTCAATAATTTTATTAGCCTTTTCATTAGATATATCACTTTCTGAATTCTTCTCTCCATTTAATAATTCAAGAACACTAATATCTAAATTCTTAGCAATCTCCTCTATAATACATATATCTGGAAGGCTCAAGCCACGTTCCCATTTAGAAATTGCTTTATTGGTTAAGTGCAATTTATCACCTAATTCTTTTTGTGTCATGCCTTTTTCTTTCCTAAGATAGCAAATAAATTCACCAAATTTCTCTTTATCCATCTAAACACCTCCATATCAAATATATGGTATGTTATGGATAAAATCAATCTACTGATAGTAGATTATACATATATTACTTTTTAAATTCTATACCTTTTACTTGTAGATTTCCAACTCATCAAGATGTTCAATAAAACTACTATAATCTGACTTAAATTAATATTAAGCATTTATTTTAATATTTTATATTTGACACAGCTTCGTCATATTAAATATATATAATGTAAACATAAAGTGATTTAAAAGTTTTTCATTATTATCCCTTATTAAATAAATATA